>Ga0213865_10001150_pt1 | contig 17398 bp, 17 predicted proteins | sample PICome_6_FD_160100 | JGI IMG/M metagenome (GOLD analysis project Ga0213865, IMG submission 160100) | Coastal seawater microbial communities near Pivers Island, North Carolina, United States - PICO282 | ecosystem: Environmental > Aquatic > Marine > Coastal | place: USA: North Carolina...
TGTGGCGTTGGAGCTGATGAAGTATATGGTAGAGATATTTCTGAAGAGCATGCAACTGCTTGCATGGAAGCAGGGTTAGAAATATCAGGCACCAATGCCGAAGTTATGCCTGGTCAGTGGGAGTTCCAGATTGGTCCTGTGGGAGCACCAGCAATTGGAGATCAAATATGGGTCGCAAGATGGTTACTCTATAGAATTGCAGAGGATTACAATATTTCAGCAACACTAGATCCTAAACCTGTTAAAGGTGATTGGAATGGTGCCGGTATGCATACCAACTTTTCAACTAAACAAATGAGAGAAGAAGGTGGATTTAATGCGATAGTTGCAGGGTGTGAAGCGCTTGGTAAAAATGCTGAACTTCATGTTAAAAACTATGGTGCTGCAATTGAGGACAGACTAACTGGTGCACACGAGACTCAAAAATACGACACATTTTCATATGGAGTAAGTGATAGAGGAGCATCCATCAGAATCCCTTGGCAAGTTGAAGTTGACAAAAAGGGTTATCTTGAAGATAGAAGACCAAATGCAAATGCAGATCCTTATGTTATCGCAATGCTAATGATCGATACAGTTTGTTCAGCAGCTGCTAGCTAGAGGTTGAAAAAGCAATAATCTCTTCTATTTTTTGTTGAAAAGATCCTAAATTACTATTAAATGAACTTAAAGCAGCAGAACGTCTCTCACCAGTATCTGAGGCTGTAAGACCTTCCAGTAATTCTTTAGTGTCTTCAAAGATTAAGTTTACTAATACTTTTAATTCTTCATGATTTGAGACAAGGCTTGCATTTGAAGTAGGTGGTCCGGGATCTGTGACAGTTGCAACAAATTGTTCAGCATCAGATATGAATTCTTTAAATTCTTGTTGTGCTTCTTGATATGAAGTGTCTTTATTATTCCATCGTTCGTTCGTTTCAAGAACTTTCTTTCCAAGTTCAGTGGATTGTATTTTCTCTGCTTGAATTTCTTCTAAATAAGCAACTACATTTTCAGGCAAAGTAGTTGTTGTACTTGTAGTTGTAGTCTCATCTACAACTTCCTCAGAGACAATATCTTCGTCAGTATCTTCCTCAACATTTATGACTTCTAAGTTGTTGTTAGTAGTAACTCGATTTATGAAAGTATAAGTAGTGGCAATCATCCCTATAAGAACAAGTGGGAGAATGAGTCTTCCAGGTTTTGGGTCTGAGTTAAAGTTTTCCATGATTATAGTTTATCAAATTGACCAGCAATATCAGCTTTTATTGAATCCCAATCAGCATCTTCTTTTTTAGTTAGAGTTAAAAAATCAGGACCAACAAAAATAGTATTAATCTCTTCAATGTTAATTAATAGACTACAAAGCTTATCATCTGTATCAGATGAAGACTCAATTACTGTACCCACTTCAAGATTGTGTGAAGTCTCTACTTTTACAGCATTCGGATTGGGAGTTGTAATAAATTCCATATATATGGTTAGTTTAATCAATTAAATATTAATATATGACTGTATGCAGTATCAAAATCAAAAAATAAGTAATCTAAATTTAGGTTTTCAAGGCAGGAACTTTTACTCTATCTTAGGATTGTACATATTTTCACTTGGCTCATTAATTGGGGGTTTTTCTTTTTATCTCCTGCTTGAATCAACGGGTCTTGTTGATTCAAAAATAATATCATGGAATGGCCAAGGAATGTTCTGGTTCCTTATCTTGTTTTTTTTATCAATATTTTTACTTTTTATACCAGTTGAGTTCTTAAATGTATTTAAGTTATATAACTCACAGTTTAGAGATTTAGTTTCAAATATTTTATATGTAATTTTGTTTTCTCTATTTTCTCTAGTAATTTTTCAGTTACTTTTAAGTACAGAAACACAGATCTTTTTTGATCTAAAATCAATTACAAGAGCAGTATCATTTGCAGGCTTTATTGCTGTACCTCTTGTTCTATTTGCTCAGCACAGTTTGAGGGATAGGCTACCTTTTATTGATCAAGCATCTTATTCTATAACTTTAGTTTCCTGGGTATTTGCCTCCCAAGTTTTTTTATAGGATTACATTTTTTCTACGGGTTTGATTCCTAAACATGACATTACAAAATGTGAGTATTTAATAAAAAGACTAGTAATAAAAATTTTCTGATTCTTTTCATCAATATCCTTTATATTTTTGATATTTGAATCTTGATAAAAAGAGTTGAATCTATTGCTTATTTCATATAGGTAATTGGCAAGATGATGAGGTTCACTATTTTTTAAACTTAAATCTAAATAGAATTCAATGTTCGCAAGAGCAATGACTAATTTTCTATCTAAAGGATTTAGTTCCGCTATAGAATTATTTATTATTTGTTCATCTTTAATAAGCGTTTCAAGTAATCTTTTAGCTCTTACCTGTGCATACTGCACATATATACCTGTTTTTCCAGATACATTTGTAAATTTTTCTAAATCAAACTTATAATCAGTTTTTCTATTCGTAATTAAGTCACTAAACGTTAGAACTGTATTTGTTAAACAATGAAGATCATTCTCTGATAAAGCATTATTTATATTTTGTATATAACCATATGCCTGTTCATACATATCAATCAATTTCAAGTTCCCACCATCCCTAGTTTTTAAGGGATTACCATTGGCATCATTAATAGTTCCAAAACCAACGTGTACATATTTTTTTGCTGGAAAATTAAAAAACTCTAATGATTGAAATAATTGTTCAAAATGTAAGTTCTGTCTTGTATCTGTTACATATAAGACCTTATCATGATTAATTTTTTCATTCCTTAAAAGTACCGTTGCAAGATCGGTGGTTATGTATAGATATGACCCGTCAGATTTAGTAATGAGAATCCGTGGATCAGTTATCTGAGAACTAATGTAGGCATCACCATCTTTTTCGATTTTGCAGTCTTCTTCTAGCTTTTTTAACATATCTGGGATACGTTCATTGACAGTACTTTCACCCCACCAATAATCAAAATCATGATTAAGCAAGGTCAAGGTTTCCTTAAGTGAGCTTATCGTCAAGTCACTAATTATTTTCCATTTTGAATTAGAATCAGAATCTCCAGAGGATAATTTTTTATTAGTTTCTTGAGATTTCTTTTTAAAATCTTCATCCTCAGTATATTTCTTTGATGCCTTAGGGTATATTTCTTCTAACATATAGATGGTGACCTCACTAAACTCAATATGTTCTAGCTCACAATAAGTAATTATTTGCGCAACCGGCATTCCCCAATCGCCTAGATGTATATCGCTATTGATATCATTACCAGTAATTTTATTAGTTAAATAGACACTCCTACCGATGTTTAGAGGTCTTAGATGTCCCACATGAAGAGGTTTACCAATGTTAGGACCTCCGTAATCAATAATTATGTTTTCTTTGTGATCCCTTCTAATATTCTCTTCAATACTTTCTAAGTTCGAAATTATGGATTCTGCTCGAATTTGAATATTTATAAATAGATTATTTGCATATTCAAAAGAATCTACAAGAGTTGAAGAGTCAAGCAACTTAGTTGTCTCATCTATAATTGATTCTATATTCGGATGATTCTGGTATTTTACGAGGTTATTTATTTGATAGTCATAATTTGCTAAATTTGAAATACGAATATCAACAAGTTCATCAAGACCATTCTTGGTTAATACATTCTGTATTTCACTGACTATGGGTTTTAATAAATTCATACTTGTTTTTAATGCTATCAGTTTACTTTTTAGAAATGAATTGTTTAGTAATTAAATACAGAAACAAGGAATTGTCTATAAAGTAACGCCTAAATAATCTTTTTGGCTCTTGAATTAGTCGCAATACCCATTCAAGTCCTAAATTTGCAAGAAACTCGGGTGCTTTAATTTTTGTGCCAGCTACCCATTCAAATACAGCACCCACACCAACAAGATTAGATTTTATAGAATATTTCTTCTGAAGGAGGTCGATAAATAATTCTTGTTTAGGAAAACCAAGAGAAACCCAGACTATATCTGGTTTTTCTTTAAGGATATTTTTTATATAGTCTTCTTTTGCCAGCTCTTTGTAATCACCTATAGGAGGTGAAAAAGAACCTTTGATGTTTAGATCAGGGAACATTTCTTTTAATTGAGCTTCTAATTTATTTAAAATTTGCTCATTGCTACCAAAAAAGTAGTGACTTGTATTTTTGGACAACCCTTCACGAATTGTTGATAAAAAAACATTATATCCATCAACTCGGCTTTGATTATTTTTGTAAAGAATTGAAGAGGATTTAGCTATTGGAAATCCATCTGAAGTTTTAATATCGAATGAATTTATGATTTTTTGAAGTTTAGTATCTTGATAGCTTCTAACAACAGTATTTGTATTACAAATAGCAACTTTTAGAGAGTCATTGTTAATCAAATAAGAAGAGACTTCATTTATTGATGTTTCAGTTATATATGTATTAAGAATCCTGACTGTATTAATCATTAAAACTAGTATATAAATAGAATCAAAATATTGTACAAATAAGTTTTTTCATGCGCCTGTGGCTCAACTGGATAGAGCATCTGACTTCGGATCAGAGGGTTGGGGGTTCGAGTCCCTCCAGGCGTGCTAAGAGCTGATAAACTTGATTATTTCTTTTGAGCGAAAATCTAATGTAATCTTACCTTTGTCAATTTTAGTTTTCTTAGATGAAGACAAAATAGCTTCGATAAATTCATTTTTATTGTTTAAGTTAAAAAAGTTTATATTTTCTGAGTAAGGCAATATTCTATGCGCCTTGAAGTCCACCGCCACAATTGAAAGCCCTGCAAAAAGATACTCAAAATACTTTAGTGGAGATGTGTATTTTGTTGAGTGGAGATTATTATTTGAGTTAATCAATATTCCAATAGAAGATTTTTGAATTTCTATGATTGATTGTTTTCTGTTTAACCACTTCTTTACTTTTATTTTTTCTGATAGGCCAAGTTTCTTAATGCTTTTCAGGAGTAAAGGATATTCGTCTTCACTAGCTCCAACAATATATAGGCTATACCCAGCCAGCCTTTCATCCCGAAATGCCTCCAAAATAAAGTCTAAGTTTCTGGATGAATTGAATCTTGTTAAATTTCCACTAAAAATTATTCTTTTTTTATCTTTTATAACTCCATCTCTAAAATTTTTTCTGTCTACTCCATTATGAAGAACCCTTATTTTCGCACTGTATTTTTGTGCAATATTTAGGTCTGTTCTTAATTCATCATTTAAAAATATAATTTTTGACTTTTGATTTTTAATCGAAATTGGAATCAATATTTTTTTTAGTTTTGATAGCTGGTGACATTCATAAATTACATGAAAACCGTATTTTGACAAATAATAAAAGACCCATTCCGATCTTGTAAAGTAGACGATATCTTTTTCGGGACTGTTTTTAATAGATGAAACAATTTTTTTAGACCATAAGTAATGGCTTGTTAGAAATAATAGTTTTACTAGATTATTTATTTTTCCAAAAGGTAATTTGTGCGGTGTTCCAACAAACTTTATATTTGATTCATGGCCATAAATTTTTTTCAATAAAGATACATCTGAGGAACTTTCTGCCTCTCTGAGGGGAAAAATAAGGGTTACATTCAAACCATTCTTACTCAAATAATCTAGATTCCCAATAGTTTGCAAAGTGTTAGCTTTTTGAGAGGGAAAGGTTTGATATGTCACATATTTTAGTTTAAGTTCTGTATTCATGTCTATCCTTATTGTTTTCAAGATATATAACTAGGAATAAAATAAATGAGGAAAAATACAAAATAGAATCACTTTTGGCTAAATTCATAATTTGAAGTATCAAAAGATACGAAAATACATTTTCACCATTCCAGTAATGTGTAATATTTCTGAAGATAAGGAATACTCCTAATGCGAGCCCCGTCAACCCAAAAAATAATAAGATATTTAGGACTGAAGAATGAGGAAGTACTAATCCATCTATATTGTTTTTGTTAAAATTATTAAAGTAATTCACAAACTGCATTGGTCCATGACCAAAAAAAAGTTGCTGTGTGTTTGGATTGTATTTTGAAAAAAAGATACCCCATTTTTCTGATCTATTTATAACATAAGAGACAGTACTTATTGTTGCCACTGGGTTTGGTAATAACGGTATGTTTATATTTGGAGTGTATCTGTTTATTAAAAAGTTTAGAGAGCTAGACGTTTTTTCTATATTTTGTGGATAAAGAAAAATTGTACCTAAATCATTTTCATCAACAAAAAATCTTGTAACATTTATATTCCTATCCAGCTCTCCCTCAAATAGGTTAGAATACTTCATACCTTCTAAGATAATAGACTTATTGGAAGATTCGTAAGATGTATTTGTACTCTGTAAAATACCGCTAATTAAAATTGGCGTAATAATTAGCACAACAATAAAAAAAGCTTTTCTGAACTTTATAAAATACTTTGTCACAACTAGTAATACTAAAACAAATAATAGAGAAATATACGTTGAGAAACTATTAGCTCTAACAAATCCATAAAAATTTAACAATATTAAAAAGAATTCAAATATTCCTAGATTTATTTTTTTAGTAATAGCTAGTTAAATAAGCATAAAAAATACTACAGAATAAAATTCACCTATTGCTTCAGCACTAGATGAAAATCCCCTCCAGGTGTTACCTTGAATACTTTCAATCCCTGAGATACTATTTTTATTAAGGCCAAAAAAATAATAAATCATAAAATTAGCGATTGAAGAGATAGATCCAATTATTCCAATGAAGGTGAGAAAACCACCAGAAAGTAAAAAATTTCTAAATAGTATAGATATATCCAGTTCTGTTTTCTGAAAGCAATACTTTATTCCGAAATAAATAAAATATATAATTATTGACCAAAAGAATATAGAGCTTTTCGTATTTGAAGTATTTGCAAAACCTCTTATTTTGTCCACATCAAATAAAATCACATAATTTGAGTTGTTAAACCAGACCAAAATAATTATAAATAAATAGATTATTGTATATTTTAAACTTTTTTGATTAAAGCTATCACTGTATACATATTGAATACCGAAGAATGCAAAAATAAGTAAATATATATTCAGATTTACAGAATCATAGGTACCTACAAGTAAAAAGAAAAAAGGAAAATAAAGCAATATGTTATCAACCCTTGAACTTAAGACTTCATTCAATAAAAAATAAATGATAAGGATTATTAGTAAAATACTTAGAAGAAAATAATTATTTATTGAGAAATCTATATCAAAATTCCTAGATCCTAATTTATAAAAATCTTGTTCACCGTATAAGTGCAAAGTAACTAAAACACATAAAATCGATAAAGATAAAAAATGTTTTTTAAAATTTGTAAGGCTGTTCTTTGGGATAAACGATAGTAATGTTATCCAAAGTATGCTCTGGTAAAGAAAGCTTACTAAAATATTTGTACCAACACCAACCTTGAATTGAGACCCAGCTTTATCTAATCCATTTATTTTTCCAAAACAACCTATACTTGAGTAGTTGTCCAGTGTATAAACAATATTTTTATTGTTCCAATTTTTTAAAACAACCTCGGCAAGTGAAATTTCACAGGTATTAGTTTGGTAATAACCAACTGAAGAATCATCAACATATACTGCAGCAGAGGTTTTACTGCTTTCAACTAAAGACCATGGCATTATTGTTAGAAAGAAAACAAGAAATATTTTTATTTTAAATAAACTTCTTGTATTGATCATATTTGCTTTCTCTTTTTTATGATTAAAAATAAACTAGACGTTAAAAAAAAGACTACTAAGGTTGCTATAAAAAATATTTGCTCTTCATTTATTGATAAGATATTTAAGTTACTACTCCAACCACCTTTGACATAATGAGAGCATTCAATCCATGAGTTAACATTTACTATGTTTCCTTCTGTATCATATAAAATCTTTGTTGGAAAGTTAGGGTCATTAGTAAATACAAAATTTGGGTCATTTCCAATGACTACATCTTCAATATTAGATGGTTTTATGCCACAATTTAATTCAATATTTTGATTATTTTCCATTTTTTTGTTTCAAAACAAAGTATATTCTAAGAATTTTTTTTATTTAAGAATTTAATTTTATTCATAAAAGCTTCAGTACAGTTAAGTATTGTCCCATATTTTTGATAAAATTCTATGATGAATGGTGACCCAGGATATTTTGGACCTTCCTCAATGATGTGGAAAGTAAATAAAGAGATAACCGTCTTATTTGGTGGAGCAAGGGCACTTCTGATGCACGCCGCACATCCCTTAATTGCTGCTGGAGCAAGGCAAACTTCTTTTTATCAAAGGGATCCATGGAAGAGGCTTATAAGAACACTCTCATTACAGAACTCAGTAACCTTTGGCACAAAAGAAGAAGCTGATGAAAGTGCAAATAGGATTAATAAACTTCATGAAGTTATAAAAGGTGAAGATCAGGTTACAGGTGGAACTTATGATGCATTAGATCACGAGCAATTACTTTGGGTTCATGCTTGCCTTCAAGTTTCATCTATTTATTTTTATGAGCTTACTGTTAAAAAACTCACTGAAAAAGAAAAAAATCAGTATCATTTAGAAAATATTAAATCTGCTGAGATGGTATTAGTAGATAAAGACCAAATACCAAAAACTCATGAAGATTTAAAAAAGTGGGTTATTAATAAATCTAGAGAGAAAGACTTCCTAGTACTCACTGATGTTGCAGAAGATGTAAAAGATATTATTTCAGGAGGTCCTGTCCCGAGGCATATAAAACCTATTTGGCCATTTATTTCTTTCACAGCCTTCAACACTTTGCCTCCAGAATTTAAAGCAATTTATAAAATAAAAGACTCTAAATTTAAAAATATAGTTTTAGCATTCAACCTAAACCTCTTAAAATACACTAGACCATTACTTCCACCATTTTTTAGATTGATTGCCCCAGCCAGATGGGCTAGACAAAGAATAAGAAAGAAACCAGATCTTAAGTTTAAAGATAAGGCAAATTTCTAGTAGTTTTATATTATGAGTTATTATGAAATTTAAAATATGGTGAATATCAATAATAGTAACGAGCTAAACAAAAATTTAAGAGAAGAACCTCTCATCGAAGACTTGAAAGCCTCATTAAACATGTCCTTGATCGACACGTCAGAGATAATGTCACAGATACTAGAAGATATTAATCAAATAGTTGATGATTCAGATACCAGAGAAAAATCTTTAAATTTATTTAACCAATTAAACATAGAAATAACTAAAGTAATCCAAAATATAGAAAATCAAGTTTTATATACAAGTACACAACATAAACTAAATGAAGAAGAATAATTCGCTAATACGCTACTTAAAGAGAAAAAAATATAGTATTCTTTAATAGTTATTGGGTCGGTAGCTCAATTGGTAGAGCAGGAGCCTTTTAAGCTCAAGGTCGTGGGTTCGATTCCCACCCGACCCACTTATTTACCGATAATTTTTTTACTCATTAAAGAAATAGGTGTCTTTAGAAGAATTTTTAAATCTAGTAAAAGAGACCAATTTTCGATATATTCAATGTCATATTTATACCATATTTCAAAATCACTTGTGTTTCTTTCATTAATTTGGAGTAGTCCGGTTATTCCTGGAAGAACATTGAGTCTTCTTATGTAATTCTCATCAAAATATTCATTGTCTTCTGGGAATAACGGTCTTGGACCCACCAGAGACATTTGACCTTTTAATACATTCAATAGCTGAGGTAGTTCATCCAAACTAAATTTTCTTAAAGATTTTGCTCCTTTTATAATTCTTGGATCATCATCAATTTTAAATAGTGGTCCACTTTGTTGATTTAGTTCATCTAAATCTGAACGTTCATTATGAGAATTAATTTTCATTGTACGAAACTTGTACATGTCAAAATTTTTTCCGTGAAGTCCAACTCTAGTTTGTTTTATAAAACTTGGTCGACCATCGATTATTAAAATGTATGTCATTGTTAATAACGATAATAAAAAAAGTATTGGTAGAAATATTAGGATTAATACCAGATCGAGTAAACGTTTAGAAATATATTTAGAACCATACTGTATATCATTATTAATATAAAAAACTGATTTTTTAGCAATCACTTCACTTCGAATGATGAAGCTAGAATTAAATTCAAAACTAGGGTCAGCGATGATCAACAATTTTTTATTTAAATTCAAAAGATATTTTTCAAAATCTAAAGATATAGATTTCAGACCAGAAAAATTAAAAACAACCAAGTTTATTTCATTATCCTTGTTAAAAGATTCGATATTTTTTTTATAATAAGCATAATCTTCTATTTCATCATTTATAAATTCTGCAATTAAATTTCTAAATGACAACAGTCTCAATTCAGAAAAAATTGATTCAGAATCAAGATTAAAAGTAATTAATGTTTCTTTAGTAGGATTCCTACCTAATAAAGAGGATATAAATTCACTATTACGAAATGCAACAAGCAATAAAGGCACTACAAAAGAGAAAATAATTGTATAACCTCTTGACACTGTATCGAATCTGAAAAGTTGAAGAAAACTTAAAAAACTAGCAGTCCAAATTAAATATATTGAAAAGAATTCATCAAAGAGACCTTTGTTGGCAGAAAAAGTAAGTTCATTTACATAACTATAAAATTTAGACAAGTATAAAAAGATAAGAAATACAAAAATAAATACTGCTAAATATATATCAATCTTGATAAAATCATTGGGAACAAAAGGATAAAACCTACTTTTGTCTTCGAGTAAATTTTCACTTATAAATATGAAGCCATCGAAATAATCCCCAATTAAAAAGTTATCAAAATACCATATTGTCAGCAATGTTAAAGTGACTTGTAAAATTACAAATCTAAACAAATATTTAAATAATGTGTTAATTCTCACTATTTGTAATGATACTATCGAAAATAATTTTCAAAATAAATAATAATATTTGCGTTGAAACTCCTATGAGTTGGTATTATTTAATAATATTGGGGGCGTGGTGAAGTCTGGAGTTCACGCCTGCCTGTCACGCAGGAGGTCGCGGGTTCGAATCCCGTCGTCCCCGCCATGCGGCCAGATAGCTCAGTCGGTAGAGCACTTGTCTGAAAAACAAGGGGTCGGCAGTTCGATTCTGCCTCTGGCCACTATAGATACTTGTGTTTTCAAAAATACATCTTATTATTAGCACTACTAGATAATTTAGGTAAAAAATATTTTGAATATTAATATTTTATGAAAGAAAAAAATCTTAATATTCTTGTCTCTTTTTTAGTAGTAATCAGTGTCAGCATATTTTTTTTAAACATCTTTTCCTACGATCCTAGAAATGGCTACGATGGTGATGCTCATTATTTGTATGTAAAATTTTTAACTATGAATTTACCAGATAATTTTAAATTGCCTGGCATACAAGATACTTATGAATTTTTTTCACCACCTTTAGCTTACATATTTCCATCTTTGGTTGGAGTTTTATGTCGAAATGTTATAAGCAGTTCTGATTATGAAAATGAATGTTATATCTTCCAAGATAATTTTACACAATTTTTTCAGCTGTTAATTTTTGTTGGCTTAATCTTTATGTATGTAAAGATTTCTAATAAATTATTTCCAAAAGATTCCCGATATAGGAATACTGTACTGATATTACTAATTTGTTTAGCACCAAACTATAAAGCTTTTATGATGTTTCGAGGAGAACCATACTTAACATTTCTTATAACTTTAATGATTTATTTTTTAATACAACTTTATCAAGATGAAAAGAAATTAAATATTATTAATTTTTTATTTTTTGGTTTACTAATTGGTCTAGTTGCATTAAGTCGACAGTGGGGTTTTTTGTTCTTTCCTTGTGTAGTTTTTTTTACATTTATTTCAAGAAAAATACTTCCTTTTAAAAAAACTTTTTCATTATTTATTTTTTCTTCAATTGTTGGGTTTATTATTTCAGGCTGGTTTTATTTAAATCTTTATAATCAGTACGGTACTTTTGCTAAATTTAACCTTGAGCCAAACACACTTTCAATATTAGACTTGATAAGGATTACATATATAAATGTAAATATAGGTGATTTATTTACAAATCCAACAAGAAGCTCTTCATTAAAGGGATTGTTTCCAATCTTTTATGCTGATTTATGGGGTGATTACAGTGCACACTTTTCTTATTTGGACTACAAACTTTATGGTAGGGATTTAAAATTTGAAACCTATTTAGGAAGAGTTTCACTTATTTCAATCTACCCCAGTTTTTTAATTATTTATGGATTGATTAAATTATCTATTGATTTATTTAATAAAAAAATAGATTTAATTTCAACTACACAAAAAGTTATTATTTTTAATGTTGTAACTACGTGGTTATTTTACTGTATTTGGATAATCAAATACCAATTTATAAATGGCAATATAATCGGTGGTGTTTCTCCAGTGTATATGTTACAGTTGGTAAATTTATTTCCCTTTATTGGAGGGCTAGCCTCAATGGCTATATACAAAAAGTATCCAAATTTTTACAAAATAAATATATTAATCTTATCGTTTATTTTTCTTCATAATATAGGAGTGTTTTATCTAAGATAATTAATAAGTTGGAACAAAGTTGGAACTTATCACGATTAAATTGTGTGTTATAAATTCTGGAATTCTGAAACTGAGAACAAATAGAGAACATTCAATGTAATACAATGCAATATTTTGCTATCAGTTGCCCTGTAAATAGCTTGTATATAGTGCTGTAAAGTATTGATGAATTAGTTATAATTCTCTTAGGTCAATTGGTTTGCCTCTATCTGAAAAACAAGGGGTCGGCAGTTCGATTCTGCCTCTGGCCACTAATTAAAAAGTCTATAAAGATAATAATATTTATAGTAAATTTAATTTAGGAAAGATAATGATTTGATTTATATTTTATTTGGGTTTGATTTTTTTATTAATTATGAGGTAATTCAAACAGTTTTATTTTCTGTTGTTGCTGGATCGTATCTTAGACTTATAATTATCTATCTAATAGGACAAAAATGGTTAAAAACTTACAGCCAAGCTATAACTTTTGCTATCCTTCCAGCTATTGGCTATTTAATAACATCAGTTATTTCAAGTAGCATAGCTCTCTCACTTGGAATGGTTGGTGCGTTGTCAATTGTTAGGTTTAGGACTCCAGTTAAAAACCCAATTGAACTTGTGATGTATTTTCTTCTAATAACAATGGGAATAGTAACTAATGTTGACCCTAACTTAACTCTAAATTTTATTTTATTTCTAACTATATTGTTTTTACTTTTTTACGTATACAAAAATATTGCTTTAAAGTTCAATTTTTCAGATTACTTTTTTGAAGAAGATTCAAAATATATATTAAATCTTTGTGTTACTGAAGAAATTGAATTAAATAATTTATCAAGGAAGTTAATTCATTTTTCACACGACAAAAAAGAATATATGTATATTTTATCCTCACCAAGAAAAGAAGAATTAATGTCATTTGTTTCAAGTATTGATAGAGAAATTTTGGTATCTTTTTCTATTGACAGATAAATTTACAAATACGAAGTTAACTATATCCATATTGATTATTTCTATAATCACAATATTTCTTACTTCAGAAATCGTCGAAAAAAAAAACAGAAGAGAACCAAATTAAAAATTTTACAAAAAAATTTGAAGACGAAATTGAACCATATTGTAAGGGTAGTTTCGAAGCTACAAGTTATAAGCAATTTAGTGATATAGAGTCTCTAGAAATTAACTTATTTGATCAAAGAGAATGGTATTTGAATCTTTTCAATGTCATAAAAGATGAAGGAAGAGTTATTGAAAATAAATACAAAAACAGATTTAGCGGTGTTGTTCTTGTTAAATTCAAAAATGGTACTACCTGCTCCTTCAATTCAAGAATAAGAATTTCTGGAGATTGGAGAGATCACATAAATGAAAATAGGTTAATTAGTTCGATGGACGTTTCTTTAGATGAGGGCAATATATTTGGAATAACAAAATTTAAATTATTAATTAGAACCACTCGAGGATCAAATAATGGAAAGGATGAAGTATTTGCTACAACATTATTGCGTAATGTTGGCTATATAAGCCCAAGAACAGCTTTACTCGAAGTAAATGTAAATCAAAAAGGTAAAGACACATTTATTTTTCAAGAAAAACATTCAAAAGAAATAATTGAATTTCACAACTATAGAGAAGGACCGATATTAGAAACCTATGAAGATTTTTTTTGGCAAACATCAAGTGGAATTCCGTTTGACAACGCCGAGAATACTATTTTGTTTGGTAAGATTTTAAACAAAAAATGGGCATATCAAAGTCTAAATAATCTTCAAATTGCTTCAGAAGCCTTGCATGCATTCAATTTATCTATTTTTCATTCTTATAATCCTGCGACACAATTAAATTATAAATATTTATCAAAAGATCAATCAGACTTGTACGGATATGATTTACTTAGTTTTGCATTGAATGCTGGACATGGAATTACTAACCATAATAGAAGTTTTTACTTTAATAAAATTTCTCAATCTTTTGAACCAATTTATTATGATGGAGATGTTAAATTTACTGATTCACCATTATTGAAAGTAAGCGATGATTATAAAGAAATTCAAAACCTTGCAACTTATTCAAACTTACTTATTAAAAAGCTTGAAAAAATTAATGTTACCGAACTAACAAAAGAGTTAAAGTTTAATAATTATGATACAAATGAAAATGAAATCAACAAAATTATTCAACAGATTATAAAGAATACGAAATCAATTACAGAATATAATTACAACAAGGATTTTGAAGAATCTACAAATTATCTTTTTGAAACTGAGAACAAAAATATTAATTTTGTTTTTTTAGATTTTAAAAAACTGAATATAGAAATATGTAACCAGTATTTGAACAATTGTTTCATAGTCGACGAGTCAAAATTTAACCTATATTCAATAATTGATATAATTGAGCAAGAAAATTATTACTTATTTGGAATAAACAAGCTTGATTTTATAAATAAACCTAAAAATTATTTTTTAGATTCTAATTATGAGACATTAGTTTTAGATGGCAATTTAATTGTGAATTTATACAATAACCCAAAATTAGAAGTTTCTTATGCTGACGGAAAAAAGGAAATATTTATTGAAATTTCTGATGTTAATCAAAAAGTATTATTTACTTCATTAAATAAAGATTACGGAGAATTGTTTAACTGGAATATATATGCAAATTCATCAAACAAGCAATTTAACCAAATTCGTCAAGATTCAAATTTACTAACTGGTTGTATAAGTTTTTATAATATCAAATTTTTAAAAACCAATATTGATTCAAAAAATATGATGTGTGAAGATTCAGTAAATATAATTCGATCTATTGGGAATATTAATAAAATTCATATTGAAAATAGTAAATTTGATGGTTTAGATATTGATTATTCTATAATTTCAATAGAGGATATAACTATTACAAACTCTGATAATGATTGTGCAGATTTTTCTAGTGGACAATATGAAATTATAAACTTTAAAGCTATCGAATGTAAAGATAAAGGTTTATCAATAGGTGAAAAATCAAAAATCAAATTAGATTTTGCCGATATTCAAAATTCATTTATTGGAATTGCTGTAAAGGACAGTTCAACTGTAATTAGCAATAAATTTGAAAATTTTAATTTAGAATACTGTTTTGCATTATATAGAAAAAAACAAGAATTTGCTGGAGGACTGTTTGAAATAAGTTCTGAAAATTGCAATGAAAATCAAAAATACACTCAGTTTGGATCAATTTTTAATGTTGGAAGTTAGAAAAGAGTATAAATTTTGTTTTACGAGAAATCAATTATTTCAATTTAATAATTTTTTTAAAAATAGATTAACAACTTTATATCCAGAAAGACATATAAGTAGTTTATATATGGACACCATAGATTTTAAGCTATACAAAGACAGCATTTTGGCAGATGTTGATAAATACAAATGTAGATTTAGAAAAGACACCCAAGATAGGGTAGTTCTAGAAGTAAAACTAAATAATCAAAATGGGAAATTTAAATATAAGGAGATAACTAAATTCAAATCATATTCAGAAATTAAATATTTAATATATGATAAAAAAAAACTCTACCCATCATTACTAGTTGACTATAAAAGAGAATATTTTAAGATTGACGACTATGTTAGAATTACTATCGACAGGGACATCAACTTTACCTCTACCCCTAACCGTTCATTAAAAAAAACAACAGCAAAAGAAGAAATGTTTATCTTAGAGTACAAAATTTTAGATAATAATTTTGTTGAAATTGAAAATTATTTTATTAAAAATCCAATCGCATATTCAAAATACAACAAAGGTATAGAAAAAGCGTATAAAGTAAACTTATAATTTTTAATCAAAAAGAATAAGTTATAATCAAATAAGGTCAAGTGGTTTGCCTCTATCTGAAAAACAAGGGGTCGGCAGTTCGATTCTGCCTCTGGCCACAATAAATATAGGCTCTATTGCTCTTCACAAATAAATTAATAAAAACTATGACCAAAACTTTGACCACTTGTACAAAAAATTATCCTGATGTTCCTGCTGATTTTGGAGAAATTGCTCTATCTTTTGAAATGTGTTTAGACGAAGCAAGAAGTTTAAAAATGATTTAAATACTTTAAAATGTTAAAGATTAAATATTAAATCTACCAACAGCTACACCTCGATTAATATCTAGAAAATGTGCTACCTCAACTTCAGTGATATAATCTTCTTTTAATAGGTCTAACCATGCTTGTGTTGGTCCTGTATTTGCCAAAGTTCTATTTTTGTCATCAATAACCACATCATCAATTGCTACCAAGGTCTCTTTATCAGAAAACTTTTGACAATTTTTTATATCGTTATACGCATAATCATATGAATGATTTCCATCTATATAGATGAAGTTAAAAATCTTGTTTTCTGGAATTGTTGAAAAATCATTTAAGGCCAAAATTGAATCTTTAAATATTACTTTCAATCTATTAGGAAATTTATTATTTAGAAATTCAACACCAAATTTACCGTAATACCAATATCCAACATCTATTGATGTAATTTTAGAATTCGGATTATTACTTAAAAATATTTCTGAAGAGTGACCAGCATTAAATCCAATTTCTAATACATTTGTAAAACTCTCTTTGTATTTATTCAAGAACTCACTTTGAAGTTGTGATTGTGTTGAATTACCTTCAAGAATTCTTATATTATTTGTTTTATAATATTCAGTTAAATTTTTGTAATTTAAAGATTCTGAATTTTTTAATTTAAGGTATTTTGAATATGTTCTAATACTTAGTCTAAGATTCAAAATATTTTTTTTAAAACGAAAGTATTTGTGCTTTAAACGAGTTCTAAATTTATATTGTTCATTCATACTTTTTCTTTTTATAATACTCACTATTTTCTGTAAAAATCC
>Ga0213865_10001151_pt1 | contig 17394 bp, 12 predicted proteins | sample PICome_6_FD_160100 | JGI IMG/M metagenome (GOLD analysis project Ga0213865, IMG submission 160100) | Coastal seawater microbial communities near Pivers Island, North Carolina, United States - PICO282 | ecosystem: Environmental > Aquatic > Marine > Coastal | place: USA: North Carolina...
TCACCTCCTCATGGGTAACCGTCTTGACCACATTGGGGCCCGTCACAAACATGTAGCTCGTGCCCTCCGTCATCAAAATGAAGTCGGTCAATGCCGGGCTGTATACTGCACCGCCCGCACACGGCCCCAGGATCGCACTGATCTGCGGCACGACACCGCTGGCCTGAACGTTGCGGTGAAAGATGTCTGCATAGCCTCCGAGGCTCACGACCCCTTCCTGTATCCGGGCGCCGCCAGAATCATTGAGGCCAATCACGGGGGCCCCATTGTCCAGGGCCAAGTCCATCACGCGGCAAATCTTCTCGGCATGCGCCTCAGCCAATGAGCCCCCGAGGACAGTGAAATCCTGGCTGAAGACATAGACCAACCGACCGTTGACCGTGCCGTACCCCGTGACCACGCCGTCTCCCAAGAACTGCTGCTTGTCCAGCCCAAACAAGCTGGAACGGTGCGTCACCAGCATGCCAAGTTCCTCAAAAGAGCCTTCGTCCAGGAGCAAATCAATGCGCTCCCGCGCCGTCAATTTGCCCTTTCCGTGCTGGGCCTCGATGCGCTGTTCTCCTCCACCCATGCGGGCTTCGGCCTTCATTGCCGCAAGGCGGTCCAACGGGTTGTTGTCCTCTGATGCCATGCTCCGAAACTACTGCGCAAGTGGCAACCAATGCACTGTGTACACTGCTTCGGCCCCGCTGCGCGCTGCAAAAGGCGAGACTTACCTTTGCAGCGCGGCTCCAACGCTTACGGACCGCCAACATCGCCATGCTTCGATCCCACACCTGCGGAGAGCTTCGCCCCGAACACATCGGACAGACCGTCACCTTGAGCGGCTGGGTCCAACGCGCCCGCAACCTCGGCGGAATGACCTTCGTCGACCTCCGTGACCGCTACGGCATCACGCAGCTCGCCTTCAACATGGACACCAATGCCGACCTCTGTGGTCAGGCCCGAAAACTCGGACGGGAGTTTGTCATTCAGGCCGTCGGAAAAGTGTGCGAACGCGAGTCCAAGAACATGCAGATCCCCACCGGTGAAATCGAAATCGAAATCACCGCATTGAACATCCTCAATGCGGCGGACACCCCGCCCTTCACCATTGAAGACGATACGGACGGCGGCGATGATTTGCGCATGCAATACCGCTACCTCGACCTGCGCCGAGGACCGGTCCAGCGCAACCTCTTGCTGCGCCATCGGGTCAACATCGAGACCCGGAAGTACCTCGACAGCATCGATTTCATCGACGTGGAAACACCCGTCCTGATCAAGTCTACGCCTGAAGGTGCCCGTGACTTCGTGGTCCCCAGCCGCATGAATCCTGGCCAGTTCTACGCCTTGCCACAAAGCCCACAGACCTTCAAGCAACTGCTGATGGTGAGCGGTTTTGACAAGTACTACCAGATCGTCAAGTGCTTCCGAGACGAAGACCTGCGCGCCGACCGCCAGCCCGAGTTCACGCAGGTGGACTGCGAGATGAGCTTCGTGGAGCAGGAGGACATCCTCAACACCTTCGAAGGCCTGGTCAGACACCTGTTCACCACGGTCCTCGACCGCGAAATCGGAGACTTCCCCCGCATGACCTACGACGAGGCCATGGAGAAGTACGGCATCGACAAGCCCGACATCCGCTTCGGCATGGAGTTCCAAGACATGGCGCCGGTCACCCAAGGGGTTGGTTTCAACGTCTTTGACAGTGCGGAGGCCGTGCTGGGCATCGTCGTCCCCGGCGCTGCCAGCTTCACCCGCAAGCAACTCGACGGCCTGACCGACTGGGTCAAGCGCCCGCAAATCGGCGCCCGCGGACTCGTGTACTGCAAGGTCAACGAGGACGGCAGTTTCAAGTCCAGCGTCGACAAATTCTACGACCAAGATGCCCTTGCCAAGTGGGCTGCCCACACCGGCGCCCAACCCGGCGACCTCATGCTCGTATTGTGCGGCGGCCTCGACGCGACCCGCAAGCAGCTCGCTGAACTGCGCCTGCACATGGGTTCGGAAATGGGCCTGCGCGACCCCTTCGATTTCAAGCCCCTCTGGGTCGTGGACTTCCCACTGCTCGAATGGGACGAAGAAACGGAGCGCTACCATGCGATGCACCACCCATTTACATCGCCCAAGCCGGAGCACATGGACCTCATCGACAGCGACCCTGGAGCTGTCCGCGCCAACGCCTACGACATGGTCATCAACGGCGTGGAAATCGGTGGTGGGTCTATCCGAATTCACGACAAGGACGTCCAAGCCCGCATGTTTGACCTGCTCGGCTTCACACCCGAAGAGGCCCAAGCCCAGTTCGGCTTCCTGATGAACGCCTTCCGCTACGGTGCACCGCCACACGGTGGACTGGCACTCGGGTTCGACCGATTGTGCTCCATGCTCGGCGGCGTGAACACCATCCGCGACTTCATTGCCTTCCCGAAGAACAACCAAGGCCGCGATGTCATGATCGACGCCCCAAGTCCTATTCACGACGACCAGTACAACGAGCTTTTCTTGGCTTCTACAGCCCCCGAGAAGGAATAACTTTACCCCTATGTATCCCGCTGAGATTGTCAACCCCATGAAAGCCGAGCTCGTCGACGCCGGCTTCACCGAACTTTTGGATTCCGCCGCCGTTGATGCCGCCCTCGCTGAGGAAGGCACCTCTGTGGTGGTCCTCAACAGCGTCTGTGGCTGTGCCGCTGGCTCCATGCGCCCTGGCGTGAAGGCTTCCCTTGAGAATGCCAAACTCCCCAGCAAACTGCTCACCGCCTTCGCTGGCTTTGACGTAGAGGCTGTGGAGCGCGTCCGCAAGCACACCCTGCCTTACCCACCGAGCAGCCCAGCGGTCGCCCTGTTCAAGGACGGCAAGCTGGTCCACATGGTGGAACGCCATCACATCGAAGGCCGCACAGCCGACATGCTCGCCGAGCACCTCAAGGCCGCCTACGACGAGTTCTGCTGATCGCCCCCCACGCAAGAACCGAGGACAACCATGGCCCGCATCCTGACCGGTATTCAGAGCACTGGCGTTCCCCATCTGGGGAATGTGCTCGGTGCCATCCGTCCTGCCATCCAATTGGCCGATGAATCCGGTGACGAGTCCTTTCTGTTCATTGCGGATCTGCACAGCCTGACCCAAATCAAGGACGGCGCCGAATTGCGGGCCAACACGTATGCCGTAGCTGCGGCCTGGCTCGCGTGCGGGCTCGATACCGACAAGACCGTTTTCTACCGCCAAAGTGACGTGCCCCAATGCACCGAACTCGCGTGGTACCTGAGCTGCTTCTTCCCATACAGCCGCTTAACGCTGGCCCACAGCTTCAAGGACAAGGCGGACCGGTTGGAAGACGTCAACGCCGGACTCTTCAGCTACCCCATGCTGATGGCCGCCGACATCCTCGCCTATGACGCCAACGAGGTCCCGGTTGGCAAAGACCAACTGCAACACCTTGAGATGGCCCGGGACGTCGCAGGCCGCATCAACCACAAAGTGGGCAGTGAAGTGCTCGTCGAACCAGAAGCCCGGACCAACGATGCCACCATGTATGTGCCCGGTACGGACGGCGCCAAGATGTCCAAGTCCAAGGGCAATACCATCGACCCCTTCGCCGACGAGAAGACGCTCAAGAAGGTGATCAACAAGCAAGTCATCACCGACGCTACCCCGCTCGAGGATCCCAAAGACCCCGACAGCTCCGTGGTCTACCAGCTTTATCAATTGGTGGCTTCCGATGCCGATGCAGCCGACATGGCGGCCAAGCTTCGCGCGGGTGGATACGGCTGGGGCCACGCCAAGAAGGACCTGCTCGGCGCCCTGGTCGACGGCTTTGCACAGGAACGGGACACGTTCAATCGCTATATGGCCGACCTACCGGCCTTGGATGCCGAGCTCGCCAAAGGCGCTGACAAAGCCCGTGGCGTTGCCAACTCCACGGTCGACCGGCTCAGAACTGCCCTCGGATACTGACCCCGAAGACGGCGCTCAATAGAGCAAGTGCTGCTTGCTCTTGTTGCGCCAACCCGCGCGGCTCTCGTAGTCCACGAAGAAAATCTTGAGGTCCGCCCTCGACTCATAGTCGACGAAGAAGATTTTCTTGTCGGCCCGGGACGCGTAGTCCACGAAATGCCAATGGCCCTCGTTGCCGTCCGCCCGGCTTTCATACTCCTCTTTGAAGACGAGCAAATCCGCGCGGCTCTCATAGTCCACCACGAACACCTTCACGTCGGCCCCGCTTTCGTACTTCACGGAAAAGATTTTTTGGGCGGCCACTTCAACGGGCTGGACGCCCAGTAAAAACAGAAGAAGGAAGGGTGAGCAAAGAAGGCGCATGAGCACAAGTTCGGGATTTTTGGCACGGGACTTGAAACGTGAGGGAAGAACGTCAAAACCTCAAGCTCATGTTCCTACGTATCCTCCTCTCCGTTTTTTCTCTCGCCTTCATCCTCCCCACTCTGCGCGCAGGTGAGGAAAATGAAAAAGAAGTCCGCCATGCCATTGACCACGTAACGGTCTACCGCCAAGGTGCCCAAATCAAACGGACCACCTCCACGGTCATCCCGGCCGGCACCGCCACGCTGGTCTTCCCGAACTTGCCCACCTCCATCGACCCCAGTGAAGTCCGGGTCACGGGCACCGGTGATTTCACCATCCTTTCGGTGACGCACCGATACCACACCGACACCCTCAGCGGTGCGGAAAGCCAGGCCGAACGCGAACGGCTCCAGATCGAGCGCAACGCCCTGTACCACGACATGCAGCAGGAACAGCATTGGTACACGATCCTGGACAAGGAAGAACAGTTGCTTTCCGCACACACCCAATTCACCGTCAAAGACAGCGGTGTCGACCTGGCCCGCCTCATTGACGCAACGGAATTCTTGCGGGAGCGGCGCATCGAATTGCTCCAAGAACGCAAAGCCATTGACGGGCGCATTGGCGACATGCAAGCCAGCTTGACCAAGCTGGACCTGGCGATGGCCGCCCTGCCGCCACTGCTCACCGAGACCCATTTGGAGATGCTCATCCACACGGAGGCAAAGGCCCAAACCAGTGGCGCCATCAGCTTCGGTTATTGGATGCAACAGGCGGGATGGGACCCCGCCTACAACGCCCGCGTCGAGAGCGTGTCCGACCCCCTCAAACTCGAGAGCATCGCCTTGGTCCACCAGAGGACCGGTGAGGACTGGGAGCGGGTCAACCTCAGCGTGTCCACTGGCACCCCCAACCGCAACCGCTCCAAACCGCACCTCTCGCCGTGGTTCTTGCACGCCAACCACCACGGCCAGCGTGGCGCGGCCGCCTCCACTGCCGCAGCGGCCAACAATTGGCTGAAAGCCCAACCGTACAACCCTGCTGTGCGGCAGGTCCGCGGCCAGCTTTATGACGCCCAAGGGCAGCCCCTCATTGGCGCCACCGTCAGCGTGCCTGGCGGCCGCAATACGGTCACGGACGTCAACGGCTTCTACATGATCGATGTCCCCACCAACGCGCGCAACATCAGCTACAACAGCGTGGGCATGGTCGCAGAAAACATCGCCGTCAGCAACAGCGTCATGAACGTCGCCCTGGCCCCGGCCATGGAGATGCTCGACGAAGTGGCCGTGGCTTACACCGATATCGAATCGGAAGACATGGAACGGGGGTCACTCTTTGGCAGCCGGCGTGAACGCGCCGCAGAGCGCGCCGCCCAAGCCTTTGACTACGCCTCGGTCACTGTGCAGAGCACCCCCACCCAGACGCGGTTTGACATCTCAGCCAAATACAGCATTGCTTCTGATGGGGTCGTCCAGTCGGTCCGCATCAAAACGATGGATGTTCCGGCCGAGTTTCTCTACGAAGCCACCCCGAAGCTGGACGCCCAAGCCTACCTCATGGCCCACGTCATGGACTGGGAGGAACTCGATTTGATCAGCGGCCGGCTGCGCATCTACTTCGAGGACGACTTCGTGGGCGAAAGCTCGCTCGTGCTCAACCTCGCTTCCGATACGCTGAGCCTGTCCCTCGGGCCCGACCCAGCCATACAGGTGCGCCGCAAGCTGGATGGCCACAACAACAAGACCAACGTCATCACCGGCAAGCGCGAGCTCGAACGGGCATGGGAAATCAGCATCGACAACCGCAAGGCGCAGCCCATCCGCATCGTGATCGACGACCAGCTCCCGCTCTCCAATGACGAGGATGTGGAAGTCAAGGCGGAGGCCCTCGGTGGCGGAAAGCTCGACAAGGACACCGGCCGCGTCGAATGGGACCTCATCGTCAAACCCGGACAGCGCGAAAACCTCCGTTTCAAGTACAGCGTCCAAGCCCCGCGCGAAGTCCCCATCCGCCTCGACAGCTGACGCTTCCCTGCGGTTCACGACAAGAAAAAGGCCCACCAAAACGGTGGGCCTTTTCAATGCACATCAGCTGTCTGCTGAGTCAACGACCTCCCGCAGCGCGCTGGGCGTCGTACTTGGCTTTGTACTTCTCGTACAATTGAATCTGCTTGTTGTCGAGCACGACATCGCGGCCCTGGACCCAGGCATGGCGCACATCGTTGCCCATCATGTCGAGGGCATCACCGGCAGAAATGAAGAGCGTGGCGTCCTTGCCGCGCTCAATCGAGCCACAGGTCTCGTCGATGCCGAGGATCTTGGCCGTGGACAATGTGAGGGCCCGCACCGCTTGCTCGTACTCCAGCCCATAGGCCACCGCCGTACCGGCGTAGAATGGCAAATTGCGGGTGTTCATTTCTGGCATGCGGCCCTCGCCTTGCAAGCAATATTCGACACCCTCATCCTCGAGGAGCTTGGGCAATTTGTACGGCAGGTCGATGTCGTCCTCCGCAAAGCGGGGCACCGAATGGGTGCGGAGCAACATCACAGCGATGTCATTCTCGCGCAAAGGATCGGCCATCATCCAGCTGTCCAAGCCACCGACGAGCACCACGCGGTCCAGCCCTTCTGCGCGCTTGAACCGAATGACTTCCGCGATTTGCTTGGCATCGTTGGCGTGCACAAACAAGGTCGTGGCACCTTGGGCATTACGCGCGCCGTCGACAAACAGGCCCCGCATGGCCTCCATGCGGAGGTCACGCTGCTGGGGTTGTCCCGCCGCATAGGCCCGCGCCCGCTCGAAGAAATCCGTGATTTCGTGGAGTTGCTGATCGTATGTCTTGCGCTTGCGCAGCTTGGCCCGCCCATCCTCAAAGTGCTTGTGGTGGGTGGAGGGCCAATACAGGTGCACGCCATCGTCGGCCCGCACCACGGCGTCTTCCCAATTCCAGGCGTCAAACTGGACGACAGAACTCGATCCTCCAATCACGCCTCCCCGAGGGGTGATCTGGCCCATCAAGACTCCGTTGGTCCGCACCGTAGGGGTGATGTCCGAAGCCGCATTGTAGGCGATGATGCTCCGGACGTTGGGCTTGAACGTGCCCACTTCCTGATAGTCGCGTGAAGCCCGCACAGCCGCCACTTCCATCAGGCCCAGCGTGCTGTTGGGCGCGATGAATCCAGGGTATACGTGCATGCCTTGCGCTTGGACCACACGGTCATAGCGCTTTTGGTCCACGTTGCGGGCTGTGCCCACGTAATCAATGAAGCCATCCACAAAACCGATGGCGGCATTTTCGATGGCCTCGCCATTGCCGATGTGGGCCGTCCCACCAAGGATGAGGATGCGCTCGGTCTGCGGAGCGCCTGGCGTGAGGTTGGGTTGGGCCCATGCACCGAGGGTACAGGCCAACAAAACAAAGAGAAAGGGCGCTTTCATGGCGTTCAAATTCAAGGTTGCAAGGCGGCTCATCGGTTCTCCTCAGTCATGGTGTCACAATGGTAATGGGGTGGAATCCGTTCCATCGGTTTCCGTTTGTCGGCGCCCGGGGCGTCCAACATCATCTGAATCAGGCGGGCCCGCTCCGTGCGAACCGCCGCTCGCATCGCCTGGTCCTCTTCGAGGTCAAACAGCCGGCGCCCGTCCACAAAAGTCTGCTCGCATTGGGCGTAAACCGAGAGGGGGTGGTCCGACCACACCACGAGGTCCGCGTCCTTGCCCACCTCCAAAGAACCCATGCGGTCGTCCAGGTGCAACAACTTCGCGGGGTTGAGGGTCACAAATTTGAGGGCCTCCTCTTCCGGCACACCGCCGTATTTGACGGCCTTGGCGGCCTCTTGGTTGAGGCGCCGCGCCATCTCGCGGTCATCGGAATTGAACGCGGTCACCACACCGTTCTCCCACAGCAAGGCCCCGTTGTAAGGGATGGCGTCCTTGACCTCGAATTTGTACGCCCACCAGTCGCTGAAGCTCGAGCCACCTGCTCCGTGCTCCGCCATCTTGTCGGCCACCTTGTAGCCCTCCAAGATGTGGGTGAAGGTGTTCAATGTGAAGCCCATCGAATCGGCCACATGCATGAGCATGTTGATCTCGTCCTGGCGGTAACTGTGGCACGTCACGAAGCGCTCGGATTCGAGGATTTGCAACAAGGTTTCCAGCTCCAGATCGCGGCGTGGCGCCTTCGGACCGCCGCCCTTGCGCAAAATGCGACGCGGGGTCGCCTTGCGCTCCGCAGCGTAGTTGGCCCAAGCCTCGCCGTACTCGCGGGCGCGGTGGAAATGGTCGTAGTAAACCTGCTCAACCCCCATCCGCGTCTGCGGAAAGCGCACCGTCTGGTAGTCGCCCCAATTGGATTGCTTGACATTCTCACCGAGGGCAAACTTGATGAAAGGGTCCGCGCCCTCGATGAGCATCTCGTCGGGTGTCTGGCCCCAGCGGAACTTGATGATGCCGCTTTGGCCACCGATGGGGTTGGCCGATCCGTGGAGAATCTGACCCGCCGTGACCCCTCCAGCGAGGTGGCGGTACACATTCACATCCTCGCTGTTGACCACCGTACCAATGCTCACCTCCGCACTGGAAGCTTGGGTGCCCTCATTGATGCCTCGGCTGGCGGCAATGTGCGTGTGCTCGTCAAGGATGCCCGGGGTGATGTGCTTGCCCTTGGCGTCGATGCGGGTCAATTCAGGCACCATCTTTCCGAAAACCGCAGCCGGATCCAACGTCTTGCCCACGGCCGCGATGCGGCCCCTGTGCACGATGACCTCCCCATTTTCGATTTTGCCTTCCGGCCCGCAGGTCCACACCGTGGCCCCGACGAAATGCCAGCTGCCCTGATCGGGCAACTGCGTGCGGCCGTATGCGCTGAATGGATACAGCAAAGGGCCCGGACCTACCGGTTCTTCCTCAACCTCACTGCCCGCCACGCTGGCTGCCTCCGTTTCTTCAGAAGCCTCAAGTGTGCCCGGGGGCTCTTGGCGCAATGCCGCCCATTCCAGCCACGCGCCATCGGGGCGTTCACCGCGGCCATCGATGATGCGGCTGCCTTCATAGACATTGCCCACCAGGCGATAGGCACCCTCTTCCTCGTCAATGAGGCGCAGCACCATGTCGCGGCCATCGAGGCTCACCTTGGCCTTGCCCGCCAAGGAATCGATCTCTGCATCCGCCGTGCCCGCAGGCCACCATCGGCCGCTCGGCCCCTTGTCGCCTTCCTTCAACTCCAACACCAGGTCACGGCCGTCCAGGTTGAGGCTGTATCGACCTGCAATGGCCACGCTCTCCAGCGGTTCAAACTCGAAGCGCTCACCTTGGACCACATTCCAGTGCAGGGTCGTCCCGTCCTCAAAAATGGGGCCATCAGTGACCAAGAAGTTGGCCTCCAAACCCGATGCCAACTGACCGACGCGGTCTGACGCCCCGATCATTTCGGCAGGAATGCGCGTCAAGGCATCGAGGGCTTGGCCTGCAGTGAGTCCATGGGCGACCGCCTTGCGCACGTTGGCCAAGAAGTCTGCCCCTTTGCTGACCCCGTTCATGGTCAAGGCCATCGGGATGCCCGCTGCCGCCACACGGGCGGGGTTGTGCGGCGCCCACTCCCAATGCTTCATCTCCGACAAAGAGACCAATCGGGCCAAGTAAGGATCACTCACATCAATGGCCGATGGAAAGTCCACAGGCACGATCATGGCACCACCAGTGGCCCGAATTTCATCGAGCCTCCGGTAAGCATCTCCGCCACCGAGAAAGGCGTATTGCACACCGAATTCGTCCCCGATGCGGTCTGCCCGCAGGACATCCAACCAACTGCCAGCATCAAAAAAGTGCGGCAATGCTTCCTCTGCGTTGAAGGCTTCCAGCGACAAGTTCCGCTCCTCTGGGGCGTCGAATTGGCCATACCACTCCGCATCACAGTAAGTCTGACGCAGCAGGGCAATGCTACCCATGAGGGAACTGGGATAGCTCTGCTGCGAAGACCCTTTGGAGAAGCTGTGCCAGGCCGCTACCTCCGGTTCGAGCACGACGTCATGGGCTTCACCGCCCAGGGCCACAAGGGCTGCAGTGCCGCGCACGATGCCATCCTGGCGGTGGGTGACCACCGCACCAAAACCTGCTGCGCGGCGGGCCTTGGCTCCTTTGGCATCCGGAACGAACACCTGTGCCGCGTCAAACTCCGGGTGCAACGCGCTGTTCCAACCCATCGCCGCTTTGGTGTCTTCCCGCTCATAATGGGGCTTCCCGTCCCAGCGCGAACGCTCTCCTTTGTTCAGTCCCCATCCCGCGTATACATCGACAAACGCGGGGTAAATCTCCTTGCCCGAAACGTTGTGTCGCACCACCGGCTCTGCCGATGAATATGCGCCCGCTCCTACCGCTTCAATCCGGCCACGCCGCACGACCAAGTGGCCATCTGCGATGACCTCATCGGCCGTCACGTGGATGAGGGCCCCTTCGTAAACGTGCAACTCAGCGCGGGCATCGGGGGTCCCATTGACAGGAAATGTAGAACTCGTCTGAGCGTGCACAGCCCCCGCAAGCAAGGTCAACAGCGCACTAACAACTAAGGTGATTCGGGTCATGATGTTGGAATCGGTTGAGGCGACAAGATATTGGGAACCCGTTCAGCGACATACGGGTACGTCCATGTACTTCGCAACGCATACTGTTCGATATTCGCCAAATGAGTCATCCCGTCAGTGTATATGCTGAAATGACCCCGAATCCGGAGGTCATGAAATTCGTCGCAGACCGTCCCTTGATCGACGGTTCCGAGCAAGCCGAATTCAACAGCAAAGCCTCGGCCACTGGTTATTCCAGCCTCGCAGAAGAGCTCTTCAACTTCCCTTTTGTCACAGGCGTCTTCATCAGCGGCGGCTTTGTGTCGGTCACCAAGGACGATTCCATCGGCTGGGAAATGATCGCCATGCAGATGCGGGAGTACATCCAAGGGTGGCTCACCGAGCACGAGACCGCCGTCGAAAAAATCCCGCCTGCACTGGTTCAGCAGCCAGAATCCACCGATGCCGAAGCGGCGGCCAAGACCGAAGGCGCGGTGCAGCTCGACGATGCGGACATTGTGCCCACCGAGCACGATGAAGCCATCGTCGCCCTGCTCGAGGAGTTCGTCAGGCCGGCCGTCGAAGCCGACGGTGGCGCCATCGACTTTCGCGCTTTCGTGAAAGGAACGGTGCACGTTCGATTGCGTGGCGCCTGTGCCGGGTGTCCTTCCTCGACGGCGACCCTTAAAGACGGCATCGAACGCCTGTTGACCTCCAAACTCGACGTCGTCCAATCCGTAGTCGCCTCCGTCTGACACCATGGCCGATCCCACCCGCATCGGCTCTCAACTGCGCCACTACCGCAAACAGCGGGGGTGGACGCAAACGGAATTGGCCGAGCGCTCGGGACTGAAACGCACCGCACTGGGGGCCTACGAGGAGGGGCGCGCCGAACCCAGGCTTGCGGCACTGGTCCGCCTGGCCCATGTCCTCAACGTTTCACTCGACGCCCTGGTCCTCGGAGGAACGGAAACACCCATGGAACAAGACGTCCGCGTGCTGCCCATCCCGGTGGACCGCGACGAGAAGATGGAGCGGATTTCTGCCGTCAGCACCAAGGCCGCCGCCGGATACGCGGCCGGCTTGGCCGACCCCGAGTGGGTCGCTGCACTGCCGCATTTCGCGCTGCCCCTTCCAGAGGTGCCCCAAGACCGCACCTTGCGATTCTTCCAAATCGAAGGCGACAGCATGTTGCCCTTGCCCAGCGGCACTTGGGTGCTGGCTGAGTTCATGGAGTCCCTCGAACAAGTGGGCAGCGGAAGGCCCTACATCATCTCCACAAAAAACGACGGGCTGCTCTTCAAACGGGTCGAAAACCGGTTGGACCGCGAAGGTGATTTCCTGCTCGTCTCCAACAATGCGCACTACGCACCCTATCCCTGCGACCCCGCAGAAATTCGGGAGGTCTGGCGGGCCATTGGTTGGTTCTCAACGGATTGGCCCCAAACCTCAGCAGAAATCGCTTCAACCCTCGCTGCCATCAAGCAGAAGATTTCAGGCCCAAACCGAGATTAAATAGGATGTAGGCTATATAAACACCTACAAAAATCAATACAGGGCGGTAGAATAATCGGGGCGGCCGCGCTATCTTTAAGGTCATGACCTCATCGCTTGTGCCATTCAGCACCATCTGTGCATTGATGGTCTGTGCCTTTTTGCCCGCACAGACCCAGGCGCAGAAGATGTTCGTGCTCCCTGCATCGGCCATGCACGACCATGCGGTGTGCGCTGCGCAAGGTTGCGATGGCCTTGTCGGCATTCCAGAGGATCACTTTCTCTTCGTTCCGCCCCCTGCCACTTATCGCAGCTCGGCGGCCACCATCAATGTGACCTACAACAATTTCCCGCCCGATGCGCAGGCGGCGTTCCAATACGCGGTCAACATTTGGGCGGGCCTCATCGACAGCGACATTGACATCGATGTCACGGCCACCTGGGCCTCATTGGGAGACAACATTCTGGGGTCGGCCTCCCCGAGTACCGTGCACCGCAACTTCACAGGAGCTCCAAACTTGGACGTGTACTATCCATCCGCCTTGGCCAACCAGCTGGCCAACGATGACCTCGACACCGACGACGCGGATATCACCTGCAACTTCGGCAGCGACGTCAACTGGTATTTGGGGCTGGACGGCAATGTCCCTCCGGGGGCCTACGACTTCGTCACGGTTGTCCTCCACGAACTCTGCCACGGCCTCGGATTCATTGGGAGCGCCACCGTTGCCGGAAACACAGGCTTCATCGGACAAAGTGGGTCCCCCTTTGTCTACGACACCTTCGTCAACGACAACAACACGGGAGGCAGCATCCTCGACCTCAACTCCGGCTCGGGGGCCATGGCCGATGCCCTGACCGGCAATGGCCTGGTGTGGTCCGGCCCAGGAGGCCTCGCAGCCAGCGTTTCACCCCCTGGCATTTACGCCCCGGCAGACTGGGAACCGGGCGCCAGTTTCTCTCACCTGCGAGAAGACATGTACCTGACGGGCGATGCGAACGCCCTCATGACGCCCAACCTCAATACCGGTGAGGCCATCCACAACCCCGGTCCCATCGTCATGGGCATGTTCAACGACATGGGGTGGGGTGTCCAAGGCTGCGCCATTTCCGCTGCGTTGGCGGGTGCGCAGCTGGACTGCAATCCGGAAACCAATACCTACAGCCAACAACTCATCCTGATCTACGACAATGCACCCGCGGGCCTCATCAATGTCAATGGGTCCCTCTTTACCATCTCCGGGAGTCCCCAAACCGTCAGTTTGAACAACCTCCCCGCGGATGGACAACCTGTAGACGTCGACATCTATTTTACCGGTGACCCCAGTTGCAACTTCAGTCAACAGGCGGTCTTCACCGCCCCGGACCCCTGCAGTGGTGGTATATGTACCCTGACTTCCTATGCACTGGGAGACCAAAGCGCATGCAACTCCATTGACGGCACCTACAGCCAATCTGTGACCCTCGTCTTCCAATATTCTGCAGGAGCCGGAGACGTCACCGTCAATGGCCAGGTTTTCCCTGTGGCCAACGACCAGGCCAATGTGACCCTCACGGGGCTGGTGGCCGATGGCGAGGCCGTCGACATGCTCGTCACCTTTGCCAACGACGAAGACTGTGCCTTTGCGGTATTCGATGCCTGGACCGCCCCATCGCCCTGTCCCTGTTCCATCTCGTTGGACATCGACAACGTCAGCGCCTGCGCGTCCACCACGGGCACCTATGAATTGGACCTCGTCCTCCAGCTGACGAACCCGCCCGCGACCGGCCTGCTCAACATCGGGGGCAACCTCTTCGAATCCCCTGCGGCATCCGGCAATTACACCGCCACCATCTCGGACCTCACCGCCAATGGGGAATCCCAGTCCATCGGGGCCTTTTTCACGGACTTGCCGACGTGCAACAGTCCGGAAAGTGCCACCACTTGGACCGCGCCGGAATCCTGTTCCTGCCCGAGCGACTTGGACGGCGACGGCATCATCGGTGTATCGGACACCCTCGAAATCTTGGCCAACTTCGGTTGTGTCGGCAGCGATTGCCTCGGTGACATCGACGGCGACACCATCGTAGGTGTCTCCGACATCCTGCAACTGCTCTCGGTGTTCGGATCCAGCTGCTGAATCTTTTCCGCTTTTCAAAAAAGATGTCGTGCACATCAAAATGCCAACTAAATTGGCATTCTAATTTTTGTGCACTGTGTCCAACCAACGCGCCATACTCCACCTCGACCTCGACACCTTCTTCGTGTCGGTCGAGCGGCTTATGGACAGCCGGTTGCAGGGAAAGCCACTGCTGATTGGCGGCACGGGGGACCGCGGTGTGGTGGCGTCCTGCAGCTACGAATCCCGGCGTTTTGGCGTCCATTCCGGCATGCCCATGCGCATGGCGCGGGAGCTCTGCCCCGAAGCCTTGGTCATCCGGGGCAACTCCGCCACCTACACCAAGTATTCGCATGCGGTGACCGACATCGTTCGGGAAGCCGTTCCCGTCTGTGAGAAGACCTCCATCGATGAGTTCTACGCTGACCTCACCGGGATGGACCGCTTCTTCGGCTGCTGGCAATACGCCGGCGAGTTGCGCCAACGGGTCATGCGCGAAACAGGGCTCCCGATCTCCTTTGGCCTCTCCCAAAACAAAACCGTCTCCAAGGTGGCGACCGGCGAAGCCAAGCCCAACAACGCCATCCGCATCGAGCGGGGCACCGAGCGGCCTTTCCTGGCGCCTTTGGGCATCCGCAAAATCCCCATGGTCGGCGAAAAGACCTATCAAACCCTGCGCAACCTCGGGGTTCGGCGCATCGCCACGCTCCAGGAAATGCCGGTCGACATGATGGAACGCGTCCTCGGAAAGCCAGGCCGCATCATCTGGCGCAAGGCCCAGGGCGAGGACCCCTCACCCGTCATGCCCACCAGCGAACGAAAGTCCATCTCGACCGAGCGGACCTTTCGCAAGGACACCACCGACACGGCCCAGTTGCGCAGCATCCTCATCGCCATGGCCGAAAACCTCGCCTTCCAATTGCGCCGGGGCCGCAAGTTGACCGCCTGCATCACCCTCAAGGTCCGGTACAGCGACTTCGATACGCGCACGCTCCAAGCCCGCATCCCCTACACAGCAGCCGACCACCACCTCGTGCCCAAGGCCCTCGAACTCTTCGACCGGCTGTACGACCGGCGGGTGCTCGTCCGGCTCGTCGGCATCCGGTACAGCCACCTCGTCGGCGGCGGCATGCAGATGGGCCTCTTCGACGACGACGACCAACGCCAAGCCCTCTACCAAGCCATGGATGGGCTCCGGGACCGCTTCGGTGACCGGATCATCTTTTCGGCCGCCACCCTCGGCGCCCGCACCATTGGCCGGTCCAATCCCTTCTCCGGAGACGCCCCCCTCCTCCTTGCCAACCGACACCAGTAAATTGAACCCCGCATGTGTGGACGCTACGTCACCGTTACCTCCGTCAAAGCCATCGAGCAGCGTTTCCAGGTCACCGCAGGGCCGGAATACACCAACGCGCCCGCGCCGCCCAACACCAACGTCTCCCACGGTGACCTCGCTCCTGTGGTCACCGGTGATCGGCCCGATGCGCTCCAAACCATGCAATTCGGCTTCACCCCCTCTTGGGCCAAGAAGCAGTTCTACATGATCAACGCCCGCAGTGAAGGCGACCACAACACAGAAAACGATCCCGGCTATCGCGGGGCCATGGGCATCCTACAGAAGCCCATGTTCCGGCAAGCGATCCGCACGCGGAGGTGCCTGATTGTGGCCGATGCCTTCATCGAAGGGCCACAGCGCGAAAAGCTCGCCAAACCATATGTGGTCTATGCCCGAGACGGGAAGCGCCCCTTCGCCCTCGCAGGAATCTGGGACGAGTGGACGGACTCCGGCACAGGCGAAGTCATCCGCTCCTTTGCCATCATCACCACCACCGCCTGTGACGTCCTGAACACCATCGGACACCACCGCTCACCCGTGATGCTCAATCCCGAGGACGAACGCAAGTGGATTGACCCCGCTACACCGCTCAACGACGCTACCTCCTTACTGAGGCCCATTCCGGACGGCACGCTCAACGCCTACCCCATCGACCCGGCCATCAAAAACCCCCGGCTCAACGGCACATCACTCCTCCAACCGACCGGGCAGCGGGTCTTCCCGGAATACGACTTCGAACTGCACCAGTCCTTGGAGATGTTTGGTATGGGCGAATCCCGGGCGCGCAAACTCCGGGGAAGAGGGGCCGAAGCCGACCAAGGCAGCCTGTTCTGAGGCGGGCACCACACCGCCCTCCTTTTTCACCCCATCACCATGTACCTGAACACCCATTCGTGGTTCAGCCTCCGCTACGGCGTCATGCAGCCGGAGGAGCTCCTCGCCGAAGCGCAAGCGGCGGGCGCGACGTGCATGGCCCTCACCGATGTGCACTGCACCGCCGGCGGGCCGGACTTCGCGCGGCTGGCGCCGAAATATGGTGTGCGTCCCGTCCTCGGTGTCGACTTCCGCGACGGCGCGGTCCAGCGCTACGTCGGCCTCGCCCGCGACCACGACGGCTACGAACGGCTCTGCGGCTTCCTCTCCGGCCTGCTGCACGAAGGGTACGCCGGCAAACCCGCCCGGATGCCGGACCGCGCCCCGGCCCTCGAGGGTGTGGTGTGGGTCTACCCCTGGGCGCAGCGAACGGAGCAAACGGCGGAGCGGACCACCGACGGCAGTCCTCGGGCGCCCTGGCGACAACCCGGCGGGCTGCGGCGCGACGAACTCGTAGGGGTCCGACCCGGCGAACTCGGCGCCCTCCGCCTCGCCCTCCAACGCGAACCCGACACCACACCACACACCCGCATGGTCGCCTTGCAAACGGCCTCCTTCCGCCACAAGCGCGACCACAACGCCCACCGCCTCCTACGCGCCATCGACCGCAACTGCCTTCTCGCCAAGCTGCCCGACGACCAGGTCGCCCCGATCACGGACCGCCTGCTCCGCACCGGCGACCTTGAAAACGCCTACTCCGAATTTCCCTGGCTCGTGGAACGCGCCGAAGCCCTCCTCGACGCC
>Ga0213865_10001154_pt1 | contig 17389 bp, 10 predicted proteins | sample PICome_6_FD_160100 | JGI IMG/M metagenome (GOLD analysis project Ga0213865, IMG submission 160100) | Coastal seawater microbial communities near Pivers Island, North Carolina, United States - PICO282 | ecosystem: Environmental > Aquatic > Marine > Coastal | place: USA: North Carolina...
CCCCCAAGCAACCCCAATCACAAAGCCACCTTGGTCTGTCGTTACTATCGCGCCAGGCCCCACTACGTCACGAGGAGCACTGGGATCCATGGCCTTCCAACCGCGCACCATCCCTTCTATGCGATTTAGCCGAGTGGCCGCCTGCTCCATTTCCATCTGCACCATGGCGCGGCCCGTTTCGTGCTTGTCGCCTGCCGTGCTTTTGGACTCTCCCTCCAAGCTGCCCTGCAACTCTTCAAAAGCGGCCTGAGCGGCCCGGACGCCTTCCTCCATCGCCAGCGCCAAGGCGGCAATAACGGATGCTCGGTTCACCTTCATCACCGGTGAATCACCCGCCAAGCGCCGTCCACCTCCATCATCTCACAGGACAACTTGACCGCTGTCGGGAATTCGGCCTGCACCACCCACACCCCATCCTCTTCGACGGTCGCCCTCAAAAACATCTCCTCCCATTCAGCGGCCCGGTCAGCCACCTGTTTCGTTCGGCTTTGCGCGATGCTCTCGTTGCCGGACAAAAATGCGGCGACCTCTGCCCGATAGCCCGAAAAACGCGGCAAGGAAGCGCGGGCGACCCAAGCCTCTGCTTCCTCCCACCGGTTCTCATCGACCGCCTGGAAATATGCGGTCACCACCCTCTTTTGCTCAGCGGAAAGCGCGTGCAAGCTGGTTTCGACGCCCCACACCCATCCTTCTCGTGCGGTCCTCACATGGCGGTATGAGCGGCCATCTGGATCCACTTGCACCAAGTATGTAGTGTCCGCTCCAGACGTTTGGATGCGACAACTAAAATTGGAAACCGTCAATCGCTCGCGCGCCTTCATTCGCTCAGCCTTGGCGCGAGACTGGACATCTTCAGGCATCTGAGACAATCGCTGCGCTGCCCGCGCCCATTCCCAGGCCTTCCACTCCTTCCACACTTCACGTTGAGACGGAAGCACAGCCTGCGAAGAGGCCAGAACGTCACGGTCGGACTCTGCAGCAAGGAACTGCTCCACCACAGGCTTCCAGCCCTCGGGGCACTGATTGTCCATACCCTGCGCCGCAACGTTGCCCCCGGCACACACCAAAAGGCACACCATGATTGTTCGATACGCTTTCATGTTTCAAAAGTCACGATTTCCACCGGTATAGCACAACGCAGCGACACAAGGGATGCAAAGCGGACATGGGCAATTGCTGAATGGCATGCCTTGAAGCACGCTTCACTCTTCTCACCAGGTCATCACATCTCGACGCCTGCAAAGGCCTTAAATGTGACCATCAGGCAACCCTATCCATGAATTTTTGTTCTTTGCACACACAACCATCACCATGACCCGCAACCTCTTATTTGCCTTCGCCTTGGCAATCCCTGTATTCTGCGCTGCTCAGACTGATTGTCTCAATGAAGCTGAAATCGCCATCACGACAGAAATGTGGGGCGAAGAAATCAGCTGGCACATCTACGATGCCAATGGCGTCGTCGTGGCTTCTGGGAGTGACTATGAAAGCAACAGCAACTATGTCAGCACAGTCTGTTTCACAGATTCCTGCTACACGTTGGAGCTCGTCGACAGTTTTGGTGACGGCTGGAACGGCGGGACCATCTCGGTGAACTTTGCCGCCTTGGGCATCATGATCGGCCCACTGTCCATCCCCACCGGCAGCTACGCCTCTTTCGCAGTGGGTTATGGCTCCGAATGCAACGGAGTGCCCTTGGACAGCACTGGTGGCGGAGGCAACAATGACGTTTGGGGGTGCATGGACCCTGCTGCGTTGAACTTCGACACGACCGCAACGGAGAACTGCTGCTGTGAGTACCCCGTGGACTGCAGTACGTCCAATACATTGACGATCGTGCAGCCCATGGACAGCGGTGCGTTCGGGTTTGGTTTTGTTGACATCATCATCGCCGACAGCCAAGGGAACCACTGGTACCCCTCTTTCAGTGCAATGGATGATGAGGGACAATGGATCATGGAAGGGTGTATTGCAGATGGATGCTACAACCTCACCATGTACAACAACCCCATCGCTGGCACCAACAATACAGCAATCATCATGGTCAATGGTGAAATGCAGGAGACCTACACCTTGGGTGCGGACGTGTACATCGTCAATGACGGCTTGGGCATCAATGAGGACGGATGCGTATTCAATGTATTCGGCTGTACCGACCCCGAGGCACCGAACTACAATGCCGATGCCACATCGGACGACGGTTCATGCCTTGAACCGTGCGATTGTCCGGAAGTCTACGATCCCGTCTGCGGTTACGACTACTATTCCGGAACAACCCTGACCTTCGATAACCTCTGCGAACTCGAGTGCGCCGGTGCCTACCTGCAATGGGAAGGCGACTGCAACACCCCTCCCGTGTACGGTTGCATGGATTCAGAAGCACTGAATTTCGACGCCAATGCGACCGCCGATAGCGGGTGGTGCCTCTACATGCCGGAATGTGATGGGACTTCATTCGTGACCATGACCAGTGCCGGCACCACCGTCGATTCGTTGACGGGCAATGTGTTTGGTGGCGCTTCGGGCTACTTTGAAGGAGCCAATGGGCCCGTCAATGATTTCATACAGTGGTACGACGATGCCGGGAACACAACCTCATATGGCTGTCTGGAAGACGGATGCTACAACTTCTACGTGTATGGCGGTTGGAACAATGGTGGCGCCGTTGAGGTCAGTGTCGATGGTGGAGACCCCATCACATACGTCCTGGGCGCCGATGAATTTCAGGCTGTGTTTGCCGTGGGCATCAATACCGAAGACTGCGAAGTATTCATTGCTGGCTGCACCGATCCAGAGGCATCGAATTACAACCCCAATGCAACGGAGGACAACGGCAGTTGTATCTACCCGTTCTCTTGTGAAGACGATCAAATCGCCGGACAGCTCTACGTATGCACTTTCTCCCAAGGCGGTGAAGTTTCCCTCACCATTGTCGATAGCCAAGGAGACGTCCTGTACAGCCAAGACGGTTACCCAGACCTCACCATCGACTATATCGACGTCTGTTTGGATCCCGAAGAGTGCTACACGGCCATCATGTCGAACAATGCCGGAGGCGACTCCTGGAATGGCGGCTACTTCTGGTTGCAAACGGGCTCTGATGAATGGGTAAATGGCAGCTTGCAAGGAGCCACATCGGACAGCATCGAATTTGGCATGGCAGACGACTGCGGCGATGACATCGGCGGTGACGTCTGGGGATGTACCGACCCCGCGGCCCTCAACTACGATCCGCTTGCCACCACAGACGATGGCTCCTGCCAATACGACACCGTGGACTCGCTGGACTGCGGAGACGACAACCTCGTCACAGGCATCTTCTTTGGCAACGACCCCTGGTTCAATGAGGTAAGCTGGGCCATCCTGGACTCATTGGGCAACAGCGTACTGACGGGAGATGGCGGCAACGGCAATGCCGGTGGATTCTCCCAATCATGCCTTCCCGATGGATGCTACACACTTGAACTGTACGACTCCTTTGGTGACGGCTGGGGAGGCGGTCTGCTCATCGTGACAACAGGACCAGAAGCCCTGACCTTTTCACTCGAGCAAAGTGATTTCGCATCCTACCCGCTCGAAATCGGTGCGGGCTGCGCAGGGGATGTCCTGACCATTTGGGGCTGTATGGATCCTGACGCCATGAACTTCGACCCCAACGCCAATGCGGAAGATGATTCATGCGAATACAGCGATGGTGGTCCGAACAATCCAGGCATGAGTGGATGGGACACCACGGTGGACTTCAGCATCTACCCCACCCCGACCGGAGAGATCGTGAATGTCTTAGGAGATGGGTTTGACAATGAGTCCCCTGTCGTGGTGCGCATCAAAGACATGATGGGCAAGCTCATCGCGGAGCGCACTGTCAACCCCGCAGAGGGACCGGCCGCTTGGATTTTCGACGTGAGGAACTGGCCGGCTGGCATCTATACTGCCGAAGGCATGCAAGGAAATAAAGTCGCCACCGGAAAGATCCTGGTGGCCCGCTAAACCAACGCCCACAAACTCCTCCGACCAGAATGGTCACCCGACAAAAAGAGGATGTAGCTTCGCGCTGAATACGCCAAACTGTATTAACAATTGTGGATAACGTCTGTTACCACGTTGTGAACGACAACGGACCCTCTTGTGGGGTCCGTTTCGTTTTTATGCCCCACTATTGCTCTGTCAACGACGACAACGCAGCGCTTCGGCGAGGCGTCCCCTCCGGGGGTGAAAGGCAACTTTCTGTCGGACCCCTGACGAAGCGGCCTCGGCCAAATCACCAGGAAGGACTTCGGTCCAGTTGACCGTCAGCATGAAAGTGTTGGCGTCGCCCATCTCTGAAGGGAAGGCGTCCTGAAAATGGACGGAGCTTGGCTCAGCCGGAAGCAATTCCAGCCCGGATCGACAGAGACACTGCACCCCACCGGTTTACCGGAACTGCTTCGGCAGCGGGGGACTGAGACGCAAGTTGAGGTCGTCTTCTCGTAAGACAAGGGTGGTGAGTCTCGGAAGCCTCGGTTTCTAGAGCTTGGGAAGGGCAGAAAGCCGAAAGGCTGGAGGTCCGCCACTGGAACGCCCCGTGCGCGCCAGTGTGCCAATGAGCCCAGGGAATGGCGCGCCGCAAGGCAGTATACCCCGGGGTGCTTGGGCCAAAGAGGCAACTCTGAAAGCCGACCCGGTTCGTTCGCGAACCGAACCGAGCCATCCGCAAGGAAGGCCGGGTGCACCCAGGACAAGTAGACGGTCCTAGACCACGCCAGTTCTGATGTTCAGAGGTCCAGACCGCCCGTAAAAAGGCGAAGCGTAGAGAGCCCCCCGTTACTCTACGAGCAGGACACCTTAGGGTGGGCCTCGCCTGGAAGAATCCGCACAAGAAGCAGAAGGCCTCGGCTGGAAGTGGACGGTGCGGATTTCTTATTTCCAATCGTTTGGGGCGAAGAATCGCCTCATGGCTCCTGCCGAAGCAGACTTTTAATCGAAGATGACCGTGCGGTTCCCAAGCACGAAAATCCGGTCCTCAAGGTGCAGCTTCAAGCCACGCGCCAAAGCCTCTTTCTCACTCATGCGTCCCTTCATGCGCAAGTCTGCGGGGGTATCCCTGTGACTGATCCTGGTCACCTTTTGATCAATAATGGGCCCTTGATCCAAGTCCGTCGTTACATAATGGCAAGTGGCCCCGACCAGTTTGACGCCGCGTTTGTGGGCCTGCTCATAGGGGCGTGCACCCATGAAAGAAGGAAGGAAACTGTGGTGGATATTGATCATCTGCCCGGCGCGTTTGGAGACCAAATGGTTCGGAAACACCTGCATAAACCGAGCGAGCACCGTCAAATCCACATCGTATCGGTCCAACAGGGCATCCACTTCATCGAAAGCCTGCGCCTTGTCCTGTGAAGAAAAGTCGACATGATGAAAAGGCACTTTAAACCAGCCCGCATATTCCTCGATGTGAGGATGGTTGGCGATGACGCACACGATGTCACACGGCAACTCCCTGGTCCGCCAGCGCTGCAACACATCCACCAAACAATGGCTCGCTTTTGAGGCCATCAACGCTACCCTTGGCCTGTATTCCGTTGAACATACCACCAGGCTCGCTTCTGGCCCGCTGAGCAATTCGGCCAAACCTTGCTCCAAGGTTTCGCGCAGTCTGTTTTCTGCTCCGGTTGTGCCTCGAACCTCTACCTCATACCGCATGAAGAAGTGGTGCGAAATGGGGTCTGTGAATTGTGCTGCCGCCACCACATTACCTCCACTGTGGACAATCAGCTGACTGACTTCAGCCACGATGCCCGGTCGGTCCGGACACGAAAGCAATAATTTGAATTTCATACCCTCGGATTTGAGAACCCTGCATCAAGGCAATACTCGCTTGGCAATGCGCTCAAGAGGGCCTGGACACGCTTTTTGATGACAAGAAACACATCCCGTCACCACCGCGGAATATGCATCCGCACTTGGTGCTGCATTAAAATCCAAGACCCGCTTCTGATAGGCAATGGCCAATGCTTGAAATCCTTCCACCAACATGCTTGAATCTGTCGGCATCAAAGCATTGAAATCATGGGCCGTCAACTGCGCGCCAGCCCAATCAGCCTGTTCTTCAAGGAATGCATCGCGCAACTGAACCAGTTCCGCATCGACTTCACGCATGGCTTCAGCCAAGGCAGAAGACCGATTGGGTTGCAAGGGGGCCAAACGGGGAGTGGGCGCGGGCGGCGCTTGCCCACATTGCGACAGCAGGGCCACCCCTGCCAAACAGACGCCCACGAATACACTGCGGCGACCCCTATAGTCTTTGACGCCCATGATCAGTCTTCGATCATGACACCAGTGGCCGTGAAGGCCAAGCGCAATTCAGGCTCAGCAATGGCCTCTATGGTCTCCTCCGACTCACCGGCATCCTCCGCGTAGTGGCGCAGCATGTCTACAGTCAACGTATCGAAGAAGGCTTCGCCAACCATCACAGCGCGTTTGCCCTCCGCACCTTCCGTGGGCACGAAGAATCCGTAGTCCAAAAAGCGCACGAAAACGGTGTCCTCCCCTGAAGCCACATCCATCCAACACCCCTTCTTCGGACACGTGGCGGTCACTTCACCTTCAAAGCGCACTTCTGCACGGCCTTCACTTTGGAGAATGTTGCGCAGTTCAGCGGCATCAACCGCGCCTTTCGGGTCGATCACAGAACCGTAAAACATCCGGCCATCCTCTTCCAACAAAGACGGGCTATCAGACTGATTTACAGAACACCCAAAGGCCAGAAACAACACGGCCAACCCGAGCATCTGGCCCGCTGATTTCTCTACAATTTTCATGATGGTGGAAATCTACGCGATAGCCGCGATTTCCCACAGAACTGAGCGGGACCAAATGGGCGATGTACATCTACGGAAAGTCGCACAGTGTTTAAGCCCAAACACGTGCATATCGTTAGTGTATTTCTTACACTTGCAACCTCGTTTCGCGACAATGGGCCATCTCAACACATCTTTAACAGCAACGTCTTGCTTTGCCTTGGCCTTGCTTGTGGGATGTCAGCCGGGGAAGCCCGATGTCCAAACCGATGCAAAGACTGCATTTGTGGACAGTGTACTTAGTACGATGTCCATCGAAGACAAGGCGGGTGAAATGACCCAACTCGCGCTCGAAATGCTCTGTGTTCGGCCCCCGTCAACACCAGAAAAACCGAAGCGCCAAAAACCGCTGGAGCCACACCGGCTGGACTCGGCCTTGGTGCACCAAGCCCTGATCGACCTCAAGGTGGGCAGCGTGCTCAACTGTGCAGGGCACGCATACGGGCCTGCCAAGTGGCATGAATTCATTGCGGGCATTCAGTCCGCAGCTGCACAAAAGCCCACCGGCATTCCGGTACTGTATGGCATCGACGCCATACATGGAGCCACCTATACCTCTGGCGCTGTTTTAGGCCCGCAACAAATCGGATTGGCGGCCACTTGGGACACGGCCTTGGTGCGCAAGTGTGCCGAAAACACAGCCATTGAAGTTGCGGCATCTGGCATCCCTTGGAACTTCTCTCCCGTATTGGACGTCGCCCGCGATGCCCGTTGGCCCCGGTTCTGGGAGACCTTCGGAGAAGCCCCCAAACTCGTCGGTGACATGGGCGTCGCCATGGTCAGGGGATACCAAGAAGGCCCCTCTCCCATTGCCGCCACACTGAAGCACTACGTGGGCTATAGCCGACCCCTGACGGGCAAGGACCGCACCCCAGCTTGGATCCCAGAGCGTCAATTGCGCCAAATCTTCTTGCCACCGTTTCAAGCAGCCATAGATGCTGGTGCGATGAGCGTAATGGTCAACAGCGGTGAGATCAACGGCATCCCGGTGCACTGCGACGAGCACATCCTCACTGACATTTTGCGGGACGACCTTGGTTTTGAGGGCATGGTGGTCACGGACTGGGAAGACATCCGGTTTCTGTTCGAACGCCACATGGTGGCCGCTGACTACAAAGAGGCCATTGAAATGGCCATCCATGCAGGCATCGACATGAGCATGGTGCCTACGGATTTGAAATTCCCCGTCTTGTTGGCCGAACTCGTGCGAGAGGGGCGCGTCTCAGAGGCCCGCATGGACGAGAGTGTACGCCGCATCCTTGAGATGAAGTACGACTTGGGCCTGTTCACCTCTGGAGGCTTGCCCCCTGCCCTTTCCAACTACCCCGCCAAAGAAAGCCTTGAAGGTGCAGCCGCACGGGCCGCGGTCAAAAGCATCACCGTACTGAAAAACGAAGGCCAGCACGCCATTTATCCCGACAAACCCATTCTCCCCATCGGAGGCACCGGCCGAATTTTGGTCACCGGACCTACGGCCAACAGCCTCAATGCCCTCAACGGAGGATGGTCGGGCACTTGGCAAGGAAGAGACCCCGCCTACAACACCCCTGGCCGTCCCACAGCGGTCGAATCCATGACCGAAGTGTTTGGGGCCGACCGCATCGACTTCCATGAGGTGGGCATGAACTTGACCTCCAGTGACATTGACCGTATCGCAGGCCATGTTTCTCAGACTCGCCCTCAGTGCGCCGTGGTGTTCCTCGGGGAAATGCCCTACACCGAGTCCCCCGGCAACATCGAGGACCTCGAGCTATTCGACAACCAACAGGAATTGGTCAGGGCCCTCAAAGCCTCAGGCACGCCCGTGATCGGTGTATACCTTGGAGGCCGTCCTCGTACTTTTTCCGATACAGAAAGCATGCTCGATGCCTTCGTCATGGCTTATTTGCCCGGTGACTATGGTGGCCGCGCCATCGCAGACGTACTCATTGGGGCCTTCAATCCTTCAGGCCGCCTTCCTTTCACTTGGCCGCGTCATGCTTCCGCGCACCTCACGCACGACCGCAAATTCACCGAAGGCGAAGCATCCGGCGATTTCAACCCTCTGTACACCTTTGGCAGTGGCCTCTCCTACTCTAACGTGGAGACCACCTCCATTGCCTTGCCAGACAGCGTGTACCAATTGGGCGACACCTTGACGGTCACCGTGGGCCTCCAAAACACAGGAGACCGCTCCACCATCGAAACGGTCATCCTCTACACACAGGACCGTGTGGCCAGTATCACACCTTCTGTGGACGTGCTCAAGGCCTTTAAACAGGTCATTGTTCCCGCAGGAGCATCTGCTGAAGTACAAATCCAAGTTGATACCGATGAGCTCGGGTTTATCGGAAAAGACAATACTTACATCGTAGAGCCGGGCATCTTCGGACTACGTGTAAAGGATCAAGGCATGGCTTTCAAACTGAATCAAAAATCAAACCCCAATTCATAAATCGTATGAAACACCTTTATACCCTTATTGCGGCCTTCTTGGTCGCCTCGGGCGTTCAAGCCCAAACAGTTTCCGTGACGTGGAACCTGAACATGACCAACGAGACGGTCGCTCCAGAAGGCCCTTCAGTAGCAGGCGGCGCTGACTTCGGAAACCCCGGAGACAACCCCATGTCCGACCCTGATGGAGACGGCATCTGGACCCTTACCCTAGAAGTAGCTACCGGATACACCGGATACTACACCTTCACCAACGGTGCTTGCCCCGATTGGGGTTGCAAGGAGAACATCGCAGGCCAAGACTGCGCGAATCCTGCCAACTACAATGACCGCCAGCTCGAGAACATCACCGAAGACACGGTGATCAACACTTGCTTTGGCCAGTGCACCACCGACGGTTCTTGCACCGCTTCCAGCGACATCAACGTCACCTTCCAGGTCGACATGTCGAACGAGACAGTTGCCCCAGAAGGCATGTTCATGAGCGGCGCTTTTGACGGTTGGTGCGGATGCACCCCCATGGCAGACGATGACGGCGACGGCATCTATTCCGCTACCATTACAGCTTCACCCGGCGGATTCGAGTGGAAGTTCCTCAATGGCGGATGGGCCGGCGAAGAAGTGTTCGACCCTGCAGTTGACGGTGAGTGCACCTTGACAACTGGCGAATTCACCAACCGCTTCATCATGGTGGAAGGCACAGAGGACATTACCCTCGATCCATTCTGCTTCAACACCTGCAACGTGTGCAACGCCACCCCTTGTGTTGACCCTGCCCAGATTGACAGCACCATGATGTGCACGCAGGAATGGGATCCCGTGTGCGGTTGCAATGGCGTGACCTACGGCAACGACTGTGAGGCCCAGTTCTTCGGTGGCGTGACTTCCTGGACCATGGGCGAGTGCTCAACGAGCTCCATGGTCACCTTCCGCGTAGACATGAACAACGAAGACATCCTCGGCCCCATCTACGTAACCGGCGCTACCGTGGACGGTTGGTGCGGAACCTGCGTCGAGATGACCGACACCGACGCAGATGGAATCTACGAGGCCACTGTCGAGCTCGAATCTGGTGACCACGAATACAAGTTCAACAATGGTGGATGGGACGGCACCGAGAACCTCGACACTGACGAGGATGCGGCCTGTACCCTGACCACTGTAGATGCTGGTGGCACTTTCGTGAACCGCCTCTACTCCCTCCTCCCTGGGGCTGGAGACGTTACCCTCGATGCGGTATGCTTCAACAGCTGTGATGAATGTGAAACCGTAGAGGTTCCAAACACCCCCGTCACCTTCAACGTGGACATGAGCGAGCAAACCGTGAGCGGCGCCGTATACATCTCTGGTGAATCCATTGATGGGTGGGCAGGAGCTCAGGTTGAACTGACCGACGCCGATGGCGACAATGTCTACTCCGTCACGCTCGAGTTGCCACAGGGCAACCACGAGTACAAGTACATGATTGGTAGCTGGGACACCAGTGAGCAGCTCGACGCAGAAGCCGACTCTGCTTGCACCATCACCACTGGAGGGTTCACCAACCGTTTGCTGGTCATCTCTTCTGAGGATGCCATCGACCTCGCAACCGTGTGTTACGAGTCCTGCGATGCTTGCGCTCCAGTGAACAGCCTCAATGAGGTCGAGGGCTTGTCCTTCCGTGTGTTCCCATCGGTCACCGACGGCATCGTGACCGTGGCGTTCCCAGCTCCACTGGCTGAAGCGGCCAACATCGAAGTGCGCGACATGAGCGGGCGCCTCGTGCAGAACACCAACTTGGGAGAGGGCATGACCCAACTCCAGATGGACTTGAACAGCGAAACAGACGGATTCTACGTGATCCGCATCACCTCAGGTTTGCAGGTGGCCACAGAAGTTGTGGTGAAGCAGCACTAAACAATAGACCCACAAGACACCATGAGATTCTTGCTCCTCTTGGGTTGGCTCGTCCCCTTCGGGATGTTTGCCCAATCCACGGCCATCACCGGTAAGGTGACCGACGCCGACGATGGAATGGCCCTTCCGGGCGTATCCGTTGTCGAGAAAGGCACCTATAACGGCACCGTGACGGACATCGATGGTAATTACACCATCATGGTTTCCTCCAACGAGGCGACCCTGATGTTTACCTACATCGGTTACAAAACCACGGACGTCGCCATTGCTGGAAAGTCCACCGTAGACCATGCCCTTGCAGCCGACATTGCCGGTTTGGAGGAGGCCATCGTCATCGGATATGGCAATCAGCAGAGGAGCAAGATCTCTGGTGCAGTGGGCACCATTGACATCAAAGACGCCACCTCTGTGCCTGTATTGCGCACGGAGCAAGCCCTTCAGGGAAGGGCGGCAGGTGTCCAGGTGACGCAGAATTCAGGACAGCCTGGTTCCACCCAGTCCATCAGGATTCGGGGAACGGGCTCCCTGAACAATGCCGAGCCACTCTGGGTCGTCGACGGCATCCCCTCAGGAGGCATCGACTACCTCAACCCTGCCGACATCGAATCCATCTCCGTGCTCAAGGATGCTGCATCAGCAGCCATCTATGGCGCGCGTGGCGGAAACGGGGTCATCCTGGTCACCACCAAGAAGGGCGCCAAAGGCCAGCCCGCTCAGGTGACCTACGACACTTACTACGGCTTCCAGGAGCCTTGGAAAAAGATCGGCCTGCTCAATGCTGAGGAGTACGCCATCTTGATGAACGAGAGCCGCGCGTCTGCCGGCCTCGTCCCACTGCCACAATTGGCAGACCCCGCCAGCCTTGGTGAAGGCACCGATTGGCAGGACGCCCTCTTCGAGCGTGCGCCCATGGTCAACCACAGCTTCAACTTCACGAAGGGTACGGCGACCAGCTCTACCGCCATCGGAGGCAGCCACTTCTCGCAAGACGGCATCATCGGCGGCGAGAAGGGGCGTTTCGAGCGCACCACCTTCCGCGTGAGCACACAGCAAGACGCCGGAGACCGGTTCCGCATCGGACAAACGGTGAACTTCACCCACATCAGCCGCAACGCGTTGGCTGAGAACAATGAATTTGCGACCCCGGTCGTTCGGGCCTTGAACATGGATCCCGTTACGCCCGTTTCGCGCCCAGACGGCTCATACGCTTACTCCGAATTGATCGGAAGCGACATTGCCAACCCCATCAACCAGGTGGCTACCACCTATGACAACTGGATGACCAACCGCTTCGTTGGCAACCTCTTCGGCGAATACGACCTCTTGAAGGAATTGAAGTTCCGCTCTTCGGTCAACATCGACCTGTCACTCGGCTCTCAGAAAATCTTCCTCCCCCAATACGACTTGGGCATCGGCGAGAACGACCCCAACCGTCCGGCCTATGAGTGGCGGGAAGTCAACGGTTTGATCCGCAACGAAAACAAGTGGTCCAACTGGCAGTGGGAAAACACCCTCCAGTACGACAAGGAGCTGAAGAACGGAGACCGCATCCAGACCATCCTCGGCTACTCTGCCCTCTATGGGAACTACCAGAACATCGGCACTTACCGGGACAGCTTGAACTCCAATGATCCCGAGTTGGCCTTCCTCGACAACAGCCTCAACTTTAACGAGCAGGCCCCTAACGCCAGCGGCGGATTCGGTGAGAGCTCTTATCTCTCCACGTTTGCCCGTGTCCAATACGAACTCGGTGACCGCTACTCAATGAGCGGAACTGTCCGTCGCGACGGCTCGTCCAAGTTTGGCGCCAACAACCGCTACGGCATCTTCCCTTCCTTGTCAGCAGCGTGGAACCTCACCGAGATTCCATGGGTGGTCGAAAAGGACTGGATCGAATTTGCCAAGGTGCGCGCCTCCTGGGGCCGCAACGGAAACGCAGACGGCATCGGCAACTTTGACTTCACCTCAGTGGTGTTCAACGGCCAGAACTACACGTTCGGTCCAGACCAGCAGCAAGTCAACGGCGCGGGACCTGTCACCACGTCCAACGCCGACTTGAAGTGGGAGACGGTGGATCAGTTCAACGCGGGTGTCGACCTCGACCTCTACCGCGGCCGATTCAACATCGTCATCGATTACTTCGTCAAGAACACCAATGACATGCTCGCTGTGGTTCCCGTGCCTGGTGTCGTCGGATTCTTGCCTGCAGCAACCAACGTCGCCTCAGCACGCAACAAAGGCCTCGAGCTCGCCCTCACCTACCGCGGTGAAAAAGGCGATTGGGAATACGACGTGACCGGTAACCTCAGCATCATCCGCAACGAGGTGACAGGCCTCGGTGAAGGCGGCCAGCCCATCAACACCGGCGGCATCTTCGGAGCCGGCAACGACTTCTCAGCCTACACGGACATCGGTCTCCCCATGGCCGTGTTCTACGGTTACGAGACTGCAGGCATCTTCCAAACCGATGAAGAAGCCATCGCCAACACAGCCCAACCTGAGGCACAGGCTGGCGACGTGATCTTTGTCGACCAAAACGAAGACGGCATCCTCGACGAGAACGACAAGACGGTCATCGGCAACCCCCACCCTGACTTCACCTTTGGCGTCACCGGAAACGTGAAGTGGAAGAACTTCGACGCGAGCATCTTCATTCAAGGTTCTCAAGGCAACGACCTCTTCAACGGCATCTTCCGTTACGACTTGAACACGACCAACCTCCCCGTCTCCGCATTGGAGCGCTGGACAGGTGAAGGTTCTACCAACGAGCATCCGCGCATCACGCACACGGACGCCAACCAAAACAACCGCGTTTCAGACCGGTTCGTGGAAGACGGTTCCTTCGTGCGCATCAAGAACCTCCAAATCGGCTACACCCTGCCACAAAAACTCCAGGACAAACTGGACATCGGCAAGTGCCGCTTTTATGTATCAGCCAGCAACCTGCTGACCCTCACAAACTACAGTGGACTCGATCCTGAAATCGGTTCACGCGGAACGCTGGAAATCGGCATTGACCGCGGTTTTTATCCCGTCGCGCGAAACTTCATCGCCGGCATTAACGTCACCTTTTAATCCAGGAAAACATGAAGCGTACACTCCTACTCCTCCTGATTCCTGCCGTTCTGGTGTCCTGCAAGCAGGACTTCCTCGAACGCACGCCGGTTGTCGGCGCTACGGAAGCCAACTTCTACAAGACGCCTGAAGACGCCTTGTCCGCCACCATTGCCTGCTACAACACTTTGCAGCAGGAGGTGACCAACATCCAAGGATCCTCCGGCCTGAAGCCCCACTTCCGGTGGTACTTCGGAGACATCTGTTCCGATGACACCGACAAGGGTGGCTCCGGTGATGGCGACGACCCCCAGCTCTATGACTACGAGCGTTTCCAAGGCAACAGCGCTGGACAAATGCTTCTGGTCGAGTGGCAAGTCGCCTACCGCGGAATCGCCTACTGCAACCTCGCGCTGCAGAAAATTCCTGAAATCGACATGGACGCTGACGTCCGGGACGCATACTTGAGTGAAGCCCGGTTCATCCGCGCCTACTGGTATTTCAACCTGGTCAAGACGTTCGGAGGGGTGCCCCTCATCACGACGCCCTTGGCTGCTTCCGAATACCAACAGCCCCGCGCTACAGCAGAAGAGATCTACACCTTGATCAAGGATGACCTCGAGTTTGCCATCGAGTTCTTGCCCACCCGCAGTGCCTACAGCTTGAACGAGCTTGGACGCGCAACCCGAGGCTCAGCCCAAGGTTTGATGACCAAAGTCCACGCCTTCCTCGGAGAATGGGAAGCGTGCTACCAGGTTTCTGCTGATTTGGTGGGTGAAGGTGAATACAGCCTAGACCCCGAATACGGCAACATTTTTACCGAGCTCGGTGAGAATGGCCCCGGTTCCATTTGGGAGATACAGTACATGAACGCTTCTGGCGGCAATTGGGGACAACAGCTCGAAGGCACGTTCTCCAATGTGTTCCAGCGCGCGCGCGGACAGTTCAACGGTTACGGATTCAACCTCCCCACCCAAGACCTCGTCGACGCGTTTGAAGAAGGGGACCCCCGCCTTTCGGCCACGCTCTTCCGCGAAGGAGACGTCATGGGTGACCGCGGTGTGTTCACGCTCGAAGCGACGGGCATGCCCCACCTGTACTACCCCAAGAAGTACTTCAACAACGCCGCTGAGGAGGCCCCATTCGGAGACCCCAACCCCAATGGCCACACCAACGACCGGGTCATCCGCCTTTCGGACATCCTGCTCTTTCATGCTGAGGCGTGCCTCAACACTGGACGCACCAATGAGGCAGTAGATGCTTTGGAAGCCGTCCGCTTCCGGGCGCGGGGCAATGTCACCTACAACCCCATGTCTCCTGACGCCGTGCTCCCTTACATCAGCGCGGACAACATCACCATTGAAGACATTTGGCACGAGCGCCGAGTGGAACTCGCCCTCGAGGGACACCGGTTCTTCGACCTTGTTCGACAAGGCCGCGCCGCCGAAGTGATGCAAGCCCACCTCGACGAGCACTTCCCCGATGCCGCATACACCTTTACGGCCGGCGTCAACGAACTCTTCCCCATTCCAAGCAATGAAATCACCCTCAGCGGTGGTCTCATCACCCAAAACCCCGGATACTGATGCGACTCCATCATTTCCTCCCCTTGGCCGTCGTAATGGCCTTTATCGGATGCCAACCCACTGTGGAAGAAGGCATCGAATTGCCCGGTGCACCGAGTGCTTCCTTTGAATGGGACTACCTCTATGTGGACACCGCTGCTGTTCCCTATGTGGACTCCAACAGGGTTGTCTTCACCTCGCTCACAGGTGACGGCTTCCTCCACTTCTGGGATTTCGGCAACGGAATCACCAGCAATGAGACCATAGACACCACCTTCTACCCTCAAGCGGGCGACTATGAGGTGACTTACTCCGTCTACAGTGCCGGGGGCTCAGGATCCGCTACAGCGACCATTCCTGTGGCCAACACGGTGGAACTTCCCTGTGAAGGCACCTTGGCCTTGCTCACAGGCTGCGACAACCAGAAGACGTGGATCTTCTCTGGTGAGGCAGGGGCCATTTCAGTAGGGCCCACCCCGGGCAGCACCGAATGGTACAGCAGCCCCGTGGCAGGTCTCGTTCCAGAACAGTATGACGACAGTTACCAGTTTACCACGGAAGGCGTTTACCGTTACTTGAACAACGGTGGAACCATCAACCCCTTTGAAGGCTACGTGGTCAATGAATTGGTCGTTCCAGACACGCTCAACTACATCTTGAATGAAGGTGCGGGCATCAACGGTGAAGACCAGTTCCGCCTCATCCCCGATGACACTGGCTTTTGTTGGTTCATGGGCGTGTGGGATGCCGGTCCGACGTTTGATATCTTAGAACTTACCGAAGATCGCCTGGTCGTCATGGCGCCCCTCCAAAACGGAGACTGCACCAACGGCGATGGCTACTTCACCCTCATTTTTGCTGCACAATAATGCGTCTGAGAACCTCCTTTCTTGCTCCTGTTTTCTTTGCCTTGGCCTTCGCAGCTTGCGGTGGTGGTGAAGAAAGTACCCCGGCAGAATTCCGCTTTTCGAATGACCGTACGGCCTTTGAGAATGAAGCCAATGCCATCTTCACCTTCGACGTCCGCATCGATGAAGCGAAGACTGAAGAAGTCCGGGTACACTACGCTACAGCTGATGGCACGGCCATCGCCGGTGAAGACTACACGGCCACCGAAGGTGACATCGTGTTCGCTCCCGGTGACACCAAGAAGACCATCGAAGTCTCCATTGTGGTCGACGAGTTTCTCGAGCCCGATGAGTACTTCACCGTGGCGTTGAGCAATCCAGAAGGAGGGTTTTTGAGGGACAACATCCAGGAAGCTGTGGGCACGATCCGCAACGATGACCAGACCCTGGGCATTTCCGATGATGGATACACCACGCCCGATTCCTACCCAGGAATGACATTGGTGTGGGGCGATGAGTTCAACAGCAATGGTGCGCCAGATCCAGCCAAGTGGACCTATGACTTGGGCAATGGAAACTGGGGCTGGGGAAACCAAGAGCTGCAGAACTACACCAGCAGTGCAGAAAACGTGAAGGTCGACGATGGCTACTTGTTCATTTTCGCTCGGAACGAAGGCGGCTACACTTCCGCACGGATTAAGTCACAAGGCCTCTTCGACTTCCAATATGGCCGTGTCGACATCCGTGCCATGTT
>Ga0213865_10001157_pt1 | contig 17368 bp, 27 predicted proteins | sample PICome_6_FD_160100 | JGI IMG/M metagenome (GOLD analysis project Ga0213865, IMG submission 160100) | Coastal seawater microbial communities near Pivers Island, North Carolina, United States - PICO282 | ecosystem: Environmental > Aquatic > Marine > Coastal | place: USA: North Carolina...
AAAGACGCAAGTCCCAAAACAAAGGGAAAGGCGCAACAGAAATGGAAATCAAACAAGTAGTAAACTTCTACTTAGATGGAAGCAATATATCAGATATAGCTAAAAGTTTATATCGTTCACCAGCTTTCATCAAAGCAATAATCAATAGAATAGGTATTCCACAAAAATTAGCTATGACAGATTATGAAGGAAGAAGAAGTGCTATACTGCCAGAGCAGTGTGTAGCAGAAGATTTTCAATCAGGAGAAAAAATATGGGCAGTTCGACAGAACTATCCAGCGATTGTTCAAAAAGAACTTAGAGCTGAGGAAGCGGAGGAGAGAGGTTATAGATTGTACCTATGTTATACCATAGAAGCAACTCAAGATGATCTCAAAGATACTTACTTTCCTCATTTAGAATTTGCAGGCAAGTTCTATCCTTTACCAGCTTATGATATGGGCAAACTTGAACACTTGCAAAAGTATTTATAATATAAGGAGAACTAGGGATGGATTTATGGCAGATTATTGCTGCAGTATACTTATCGGGTGTACTCGCTGCAATGTATTCAATATGGTGGCCGTCATATAAATTAGTAAGGGCATTAGCACCTACTAATATAATGATACAAAAACCATTATTGTCAACTTTTATAGTATTTATTATATTTTTTATATTCTTTCCCTTTTTAATATTAACATTTATATTCCCATCAAATTTAGATAGGTTTATAAGAGGCTTCGTTAACGGAGTAATAGACATTAAATAATGGCATATAGTAAAGAAGTAAACGAAAGATTTTATGGAGTATTAAACTCACCAAAACAATTCAGTGTGGGTAGATTTGACCCAAAAGACCCGAATGTAGCAACAGGAATGGTTGGAGCACCTGCTTGTGGTGATGTAATGAAATTACAGTTGAAACTTGACAGCGACGAACGCATCGTAGACGTAAAGTTCAAGACTTACGGGTGCGGAAGTGCTATAGCTAGCTCTACAATGTTTGTAGAAATGCTAAAAGGAAGAACAATAGAAGAAGCAAAATTAATTAAAGACAAAGATATTGCAGATGCATTAAACTTACCTCCAATAAAACTACATTGTTCAGTTTTAGCAGAAGGAAGTATAAAGAAAGCAATAGAAGACTGGGAGCAGAAATGTACGACGACTTAGTAAAACATTTAGAAGGAGAAATAGCTTATCATAGAGCTAATATAAGAGTTTATATGAGAAATTCAGTAGGCATTGGAGAGCATAATGATATTGTTGCTTCAATCAAAGAAGAATTATCTAAACTTGCAGAAGCAGAAGATATGCTAAATGCCTTACAGAAACACTTTAAATAATACCATTGGTTATAGATACTAAAAAATAGTTCTTGACAATTGGTTATAATTTTATTATAATATATTTATAAACAAAAAACAAGCAAATATGAGTGACAGATTTTACCAACAAATGCGAGACACCACTGGTTGGGCTCCAGGTATGCCTGAATTCATGCGCAATAACAAAAAATATAGGAGAAGAAGAATGGCTTGGACAGATGAATCTAAAGAGCAGGCAATTGAAATGTATCAGGACGCAGAGCCGACACCTGAGACTTCAATGGAGATAGTAAAGGACATCGCTGAAGAATTAGGAGAAAGCCCTAATGGTGTCAGAATGATATTAACAAAAGCAGGAGTATATGTAAGAAAAACTCCAGCAGCTAAGTCAAGTGGCGGTAGCACTGGCGGAGGTAGAGTTTCAGTAGCAGATGCTCAAGATAAACTTACTTCTGTTCTAGGTGATGCAGGTCAAGAAGTTGATGCAGCAATCATTTCTAAACTAACTGGTAAAGCAGCAGTTTACTTCACAAACGTAATCGAATCATTAAATAAGTAGTGTAATTTAGTGTGTTGAGGCAGTCATCGTGATTGCCTCAATTTTTTGCATCTTGAAAAAGTGACCAAAAATTTAACAATTCAAAAGAGTTTTTGTTAGATTAAATTGGAGGACACATGAAAAAACAAGATTTTGAGAGGAAACTCGATGATGCTGGGGATGCAATTATCACTTATAGGAGTCAGAACTCTCGCAAACTAAAGTACAATGTATGTACTAGAGACTTTAGCACTCAATATATAAAAAGTAAAAAGAATAGAGCAAAGGAAGGACAACATACTTCCTTATTATTTTGTTGGGATACGGACTCATATAGAATCCTTGTGCCTGAAAATGTAACGAGCATTGTGCCTCTTAACCGAGTAATACGCAATGATTGATTTAGACGCACCAGCAATTTACGAAAAAATAATACAAGAAACTGAACACGAACAAGTTAGATTAGTAATAAATACATTTCGTGAAACAGAGTACATATCCCTAAGAAAATACTATCTTGACTTTGATGAAGAATGGAAGCCTTCTAATCAAGGTATAACAATACCAATAGACATGGAAAATACTAGAAATCTGTTTCAAGGTTTAGTAGAAATCCTCTCACTAGCAGAATCCAAAGCAATTATAGAAGAAAATTTCAGAGATTTGCTAGATGAAATCTACCTCTAGCAAAAATAGTTCTTGACAAGTCCTCAAAAATTGTGTATAATATATGTATGATTATAAAAGGACACATGACATATGACCAACACGGTCGCAAACGTAAAAGCAAGTTTACCAAAGCTGTGCGCAGTCCCGCGCAACAGTGGAAAACTTATGCCCCCGAACCTACAACTCGTAGGGAAACTAAAGAATATCCTTCCGCTCCTTTGAGTGAGTATACACCTGCGCGTGATACTTCTTACAAGCAAAAAGCAAGTGAGAAATATACCGTGTCGATTGCATACAACAAAGGTGCGTATCAGGTTATACCAAAAGAAGAAGTAAAACACATAGGAAAATAATGGAAGAACTAAAGACATTTTTAATCAAAGCAAAAGACGAATACTACAAGGGTAATCCAATTATACCTGACGAAGTGTATGATAGATTAGAAGAACAATTAGATGTTAAAAATCTATCTGTTGGAACAATGAGTGGTGATGATGGATTTAGATATCCTCATATGTTTCCTATGTACTCTTTGCAGAAAATTTATGAAGGGGAGAAAGACCCACACAAAGTATATAAACAATGGGCAGAAGTAACACCTAAATTGGATGGTGCAGCAGTAAGTTTACTATATGTAGGTGGATGCCTAAGTATGGCACTCACAAGAGGAGATGGTAAGAAAGGATTAGACATTACTGATAAAGTAAGACACTTAGTTCCAAACACTATATTCAGTAGACAAGCAAAGCAAATAACAGGAGAGATTGTAGCCCCAAAAGAAATACCTAATGCAAGAAACTATGCAGCGGGTGCACTCAATCTCAAAGACATAGACGAAGTTAGAAAAAGAGACCTAACATTTGTAGCCTATGGAGTACAACCATCAGTTTGTCCCACGTGGAAAGAAGATATGGAACTCTTACAGACTATGGCATTTGATACTGCTATCTGTAAGTTTTTAGATAATTTTCCACAAGATGGAGAAGTATGGAGAGTCAACGACAACAAAGCGTTCGAAGACTTGGGATATACTTCGCACCATCCAAGAGGTGCCTTTGCTCTCAAAGAAAAGAAAGAAGGCGTAGTTACAAAACTACTTGATGTTAAATGGCAAGTAGGAAAATCAGGTGCAGTTTCTCCAGTAGCAATACTAGAACCCTGTATAATAGGAGAAGCAACAGTTTCAAGAGCAACCTTACACAATATGGCAATTATAGAGTCACTAGACTTAGAAATAGGGTGTATGGTTGAAGTAATAAGAGCAGGGGAGATTATTCCCCAAATAGTAGCGAGAGTAGACTAATGAAAGAATATGAAGTATATTCAGAATATATGGAAGGAACACGAGTCGGACAAGTAGTTCGACATCTCCAAAACAAATATTGGGGAGTGTACCTTATAGATAAAGCAACAGGTAAAGGAGGCTTCCTTATGTGGCACCCTACCAAAAGTGAATACTGGTGCGAAGATATCGCCGAGAATTTTTGTTTAAAGATGCTCAATCAAGATGGAACGCCAGCGTAAGTTACTAGTAGCTATCTGGACAACAGGTAGAAAAACAATTAAAGTATATGCAGATAAGAAAGAAACTATTAAAGAAAGCAAATAAAATGCCCGATAACCCTTGTGGTGATTGTAAATTTTATGAGCCTATACATCAAATAACTCCAAAGCTAAGTGAAGGATGGTGTAGAGTTACATCTCCTGCAGGTATGGTGTTATCAGAGGAGACTTGTGAGAAATGGAGCCCAAAGACTTAAAAGAGAGAATACAGTATAGGTTAGACCAACTAGAAATGCTTATGTATGAAAACTATCATCTGAAAAATCCCGATGAAGTTTATAATCAAACATTACACATTAGTAAGTTTTGGTCTATTCTATCCGAAGAAGATAGAGATTTTGTTCAAGCCGCCCAAGATTCAATCACAGAAGGTTGGGAGTGGATTAAGTGAGTGGTGGGGTATATAACAAAACTTATTTTGAAAATCGACCTGAAGAACAGTTAGAAGAAGGAGTTCTTTACGGCGTTATTCTTGTCAACCAAAAGACATTCGTAAGGGAATGTATTAAGGTTGGAATAGCAAAGGGAAAAGATTGGAGACACGTTATCAAAAGAAGTCGTGGTTTTAAAGGATATGATTTGCGTATTCAACGAACTTACCACGATACAATTTATAACTGCTGGAAAATTGAGCAGGAACTGCACGAGGAGTTTAAAGACGACCGTCATTATCCAGCTGAAAAATTCGGTGGGCATACAGAGTGTTTCAAAATTGATTCTAAAATTTTATCCCACTTCCCGAAAAATAATTCTTGACAAACGCTCTCTCATCTGATATAATATACTTATATTTTGGGAGAAAGACAATATGACAGAGATAGTACCGCCAACAAGTTGCCCAACATGCTCAAGTGTGTTAGAACTTGTAAACGACCAACTATTTTGTCGTAATAGACTTTGTCCCGCTCAATCAGCAAAGCGTGTTGAACACTTTGCGAAAACTTTGAAAATCAAAGGACTTGGCCCTTCAACTATTGAAAAGCTAGGTCTTGAAGATTATCATGATATTTATTCTCTCACCCAAGAGGAGATATCATTCTTACTGGATTCAGAAAAACTGGGAACCAAACTCTTTCAAGAAATAGAAAAATCGAAGAGTAGTGACCTAACAGTTTTATTACCAGCATTTTCGATACCGCTGATAGGCTCAAGTGCCACTCAAAAGTTAGCGAAACACATCTCATTTATACATGAGATAACCCCAGAGATTTGTGTAGAGGCAGGTCTGGGCCCTAAAGCGGCGTCGAACCTTGTAGATTGGTTAGTAAACACTTTCCACTTTGAAAAATACTACGAGCTACCCTTTTCTTTTGCTTGTGATAGCAAGGCGAAAGTCAGTCACGAGAACACTAAGGGAACAGTTTGTATCTCAGGTAAGTTAGTTAGCTATCCTACCAAAGCAGCCGCCAAGCAAGTATTAGAAGAAAACGGCTACGCAGTAAAGGATAACTTAACAAAGGATGTAACAATCCTTGTTAACGAAAGTGGTATAGCAAGTGCTAAAACTAAGAAAGCAGAAACAATGGGTATAACAATTATTAATAACATAAAAGACATTTTAGAGGAAAATTAAAAATGGCATTACCAAAATGGACAGACGAAAGAACTTCAGAGTTAACTTCTTTCGTGGGCAACGAGAGCCCGATATCTCAAGCTACTGTTGCTTCAGCAGCAGAGCAGTTAGAAACATCTACAAGATCAGTTTCTAGCAAACTAAGAAAGATGGGTTATGACGTAGAACTAGCTTCTGCTTCAGCTTCCAAGTCTTTCTCAGACGACCAAGAAGCTACTTTATCAGCTTTTGTAACTGATAACAGTGGTTCTTACACATATGCAGAAATTGCATCACACTTTGAAGGCGGAGCTTTTTCAGCTAAGTCAATTCAAGGTAAAATCCTTTCTATGGAATTAACTGAGCATGTAAAACCTGCTCCTAAAGTAGAAACAGTTAGAACTTATACTCCTGAAGAAGAAGGAACATTTGTTGAAATGGTAAACGGCGGTAGCTTCGTAGAAGAAATTGCTGATGCATTAGGCAAATCTGTTAATTCAATCAGAGGTAAAGCTCTATCTTTATTAAGAAGTGGGGAAATCAATGCGATTCCTAAGCAGAAAGAAACTAAAGGTTCAAGCAAAGCTGACGTTTTAGCTGACATCGATATCTCAGGCATGACTGTCGAAGAAATCGCTGATTCAATTGGCAAAACAGTTAGAGGAGTTAAAACAATGTTGACAAGAAGAGGTCTTCAGTGTTCTGACTACAACGGCGCTGCTAAAAAAGAAATAGGTTAATATTTCGTACTATTTTAGTTAGGTAGGGGCGTTCTGTCCCTACCATTTTTTATCTTATACTTGGGAGAGTTAGTTTGAATATTGCGAGTGCTTTGTTAAAGCAGATTATAGTACAGAATGATTTAGATACTTGGTCTAATCTCAAGGAACATTACCTACCTGGTGATTTCCAACCGATATTCAAAATCCTTGATAAACATATCGAACAATATCAAGACCTTCCACAGTTCGAAGACCTACGTTACGAAGTCCGTGACAGAAAACTACAAGAAAAAATATTCGCTATCGAGTCAGTAGATGTCGAGGTCGACGCTTGGCTTTTACTTGACTATTTAAAGAATGAGTATGCACAAGTAGAAATTCTAGACCAACTAGATAAGTATATAGATAATACAGTAGCAATGGCTACAGCTGAAGAAAACATAGAACAATTACAGGAAATAGTTTTAAAGGTAAGTGAGCAGGTAGATGTCAAACCACCTGCAGAGAGTATGGAAAGAATCTCTCTGTTTGAAGATGACAAAGAACTATCTAAGTATTTACCTTTAGGACTCAATTCTGAATATGATTCGGAAATTCAGTTCTCTCCCAAAGATTTGGTGCTTGTGGGAGGCAGACGTGGTTCAGGTAAATCAGTTACCTGTTGTAATATTGCAGCTAACGTATATGAAAGTGGTCGTTCTGCTATTTATTTCACTATTGAGATGGATAGTCGTTCTATACTGCAAAGAATATGCTCTGTTGCAACTCGTGTTCCACTCAAAAGATTACGTAGCAAAATGTTATCTTCTGATGAGTGGACAGCAGTCGCTGGCTGGTGGGCTGGGAGATTTGATGGTGGACATGATTTGTTGCCAGAGTTCGAGAAAACTCGTGACTTTGAAGCATTTCATGACAAGCTAACAAGACTCCAGCTACACAAAGATAGGCAAATAGATGTAATCTATGACCCTGCACTAACTCTCTCCAAGATACAGTCAGAGCTGGACAAAAAAGTTAATCAACTTGATGTCGGTGTTGTAATAGTTGACTATCTGAACCAAGTGAAGCGCCACAATGCACCAAGTCGATCTGGTCAATATGATTGGACAGAACAAATAGAAGTAAGTAAGAAAATGAAATTATATGCACAAGAATATGAGACTATGTTCTTTGCACCTTATCAAACTGATGCAAGTGGAGAGGCTAGGTTTGCAAAGGGTATACTTGATGCTGCAGATGCAGCTTACTCACTAGAAACATGGGAACAAGAAGATAACTGTATGACATTTAACTGCACAAAGATGCGTAGTAATGTTATGAAAAGTTTTGATAGTGTTATTGACTGGGAAACACTTAAAATCGGTCCTCAGTCTGCGATTAATCCTAAAGAAAAAGAAGAAATGACAAAAAGTATGAAAACTGGAGAAGATGTAGACGACTTATGATACTGTACACAGAAAAACAATTAGACAAAGCATACTTCTATTTTATAAAAAAGTTACCAGTTATAGTACCTTTACCTTCAAGAGAACAATTTAGACGCATTTTTGAAGAAACAATGAGACTAAAGCAAATAGAAGATTGGATAGAATGGAATGGAGATAAGCTATGACAGTAGAAGAACTATTACAAGAAAGAAATATACCTTATAAATTGTCTCCTGCAGATGCTATAGTTTCATGCCTTAACCCTGAACATGATGACAGTAATCCTAGTATGAGAATTGATAGAATTACTGGAGTATATAATTGCTTCTCGTGTGGTTTCAAGGGTAATTTATTTGTTCACTTTGATGCACCTTCTAATCCTATAGATATTCGTAGAGAAAAAGTAAGAAGAAAGATAGAAGAAGTAAGGTCATCTTCAATTGGTTTAAAGATGCCAAAGAATTTTATGCCTTATGTAGGCAACTGGAGAGAAATCTCACCTGATACTTACAAAAGATTTGACTGTTTCGTGCATCCAGACAAACCTTTTACAGGTAGGCTCTCCTTTCCGATTAAGGACTTGACAGGAAAAATAGTAGCATTTAATTGTAGGAGTCAATCACCTACAGATATAGTAAAATATATCATTCATCCCCCAAAAGCTGTGTTACCCCTATTTCCTGCTCGAGTCCGCCCCATAAAGGGTAGAGTCATATTAGTAGAAGGTATATTTGATGTATTAAATCTACATGATAAAGGACTAGAGAATAGTGTTTGTTGTTTTGGCACAAGAAACATAGATGTAGAAAAATTAAAACTACTAAAAATGAGTGGAGTAACAGGTATAGATTTATTATTTGACCCAGACGATGCAGGTCAAGATGCCGCACAACGAGTGATTGAAATGTGTGATGTTGCAGAAATACTTCATAAGAATATAAAACTGCCAAGAGCGTTAGGGGATGCAGGGGCATTAACAAAGAACAAAGTAAAAGAATTAAAGGAACAATTATATGGCTAAGATAGCATTAATAGAAAGTAAACCTAGTCGTAATGACTATGTAAGATTATTTGATAATCAATTTGACTTTGACCAGTTTCAACTGTGTTCAGACCCAACTGTAAAGAAAGTATTAAAAAGAGATTGTGATATTGACATAAATGTTGATGATTATGATTGGGTAATACTTATAGGGTCTGAATGTTTAAAGTTTTATACTAAGCAAAGTTCAGTAACAGAATACAGCGGTAGAGTTATAGATGATAAATTTCTACCAGTAATAAACCCAGCGATGTTAGCTTTTAAACCAGAAGCTAAAAAGACTTGGGAAGAATCAGTAACAAATATAAGTAAGTATGTAAAAGGAGAACTACAAGTAATGAAACTTGGCTCTGACAAAGCATATGGTATACAAGATACTGAAGAATTTATAAAGTTTCTAAACAAGGCTTTAGAAGCACCTTATGATTTTATTGCACTTGACTCTGAGACAACAGGATTATACCCAAGAGATGGATACATGCTTGGACTTAGTATATCTTATGAGCCAGATCACGGTGCATATATTGATACTGATTGTATCGATGAAAGAGTAGAAGAACTCCTACAAGAGTTGTTTAATAAGAAAAGAGTAGTATTTCATAACGCTAAATTTGACTTGGCGTTCTTTGAGTATCATTTTGGATTTAAGTTTCCAAGATTTGAAGATACTATGTTACTACACTATATGTTAGACGAAAATCCAGGCACTCACGGCCTAAAACAATTATCTCTCAAATACACTCCATATGGAGACTATGAGAAGCCAATGTATGACTGGATGGCAGAGTATTGTCGTAGAAATGGAATACTGAAAAACCAATTTACTTGGGACATGATTCCATTTGATATTATGAAAGACTATGCAGCTCTTGACGCAGTTTGTACTTTTCTTCTCTTTCAAAAATTTGAGAAACCTTTACTTACCAATGAAAGATTGTATGGAGTATACCGAGACATACTAATACCAGGCTGCCGATTCCTTACAGATATTCAAGATATTGGTGTTCCATTTGATAAAGAAAGACTCGAGAAGTCTTCGGTTCTTATGCAGGAAGAAATTGACGAAGCGATTGCAAAGTTATATACTTATCCTGAGATTAAGAAGTTTGAAGAGATTACAGGTAAAGATTTCAATCCGAACAGTACTATGCAACTTCGTTCTCTACTCTTTGACTATATTGGACTAGAGCCAACAGGTAAGAAGACCGGCACGGGTGCGGATAGTACTGATGCGGAAGTGCTAAAAGAGTTAGCCGAGAAACATGAAGTACCTCAACTCGTTCTTGACATAAGACAGAAAGTAAAAATCAAGACTACATATCTTGATAAAATTTATCCACAGCTTGATAGAGACAGCAGACTTCGTACAGGTTTCAACCTTCACGGAACAACATCAGGCCGTCTTTCCAGTAGTGGTAAAATGAATATGCAACAAATACCAAGAGACAATCCAATTGTCAAAGGTTGTATCAAAGCTACAGAAGGCAACAAGATAGTTGCAATGGACTTGACAACAGCTGAGGTATATTGTGCTGCTGTGCTTGCAAATGACAAGAATCTTATGAATGTATTTAAAAGCGGAGGCAACTTTCATAGTAACATTGCTAAGTTAGTATTCGACCTACCTTGTGAAGTAGATGAAGTCGCTACTCTATACAGTACACAAAGACAAATGGCAAAAGCTGTTACCTTTGGTATTATGTATGGTGCTGGACCAAAGAAAATTAGTGAACAAGTTACCAAAGACTCAGGTAGTTATTTTAGCATGAACGAAGCTAGTGCAGTTATCAAAGATTACTTTGAGCAATTCTCTGGGCTTAAGAAATGGTTAGACAATCAGAAGCAGTTTATACAAGATAATGGTTTTATTTACTCTCATTTCGGAAGAAAAAGACGACTCCCAAATGTATTCTCTACAGATAAAGGAATCGCTTCTCACGAAGTGAGGTCAGGAATTAACTTTCTAGTACAGTCAATCGCTTCTGATGTCAACCTTCTTGGTGCTATAGATACCCACAATGAAATTATCAAACGAAATAAGACGAAAGATATGAGAATCTTTGCCCTTGTTCATGACTCAATTCTTGCAGAAGTGAAAGAAGAAGATGTTGATGAATATATGGAAATTGTTAGAACTTGTATCGAAAAAGACCGAGGTATCTCAATTCCGGGTTGTCCAATCGGTTGTGATTTTGATGTAGATGAAGATTACTCTTTAGGGAAGTTTAAAGCAAAGTATGAAACTGAGTGATGTTCAGTTTCCCATCTATGTTCTTCACACTGATGAAGTTGAAAAACGAGATGGAATACTATGGTGTGAAGGTGCGGTTGTAGATGATACAAATGCACCTGGAACCACTATGGGACAAAGAAGATTAAGTACGCCACATAAAAATTTATATGATTTAAGACATATGATTGACGGTTTTGTGGCACTGTCAAAACACAGAGGAAAGTTTTTTGTAGATTCAACTGGGAAGTTTTTTCGTTATGAAAAAAGTACAATCGCAAAGCTACACTATCATAAAATAAGAGAAGTAATAGAAAAAGATGTAGCAACACTTATACGAGTAGAAAGCATACCATTTCCATTTGAACTAAAGAGGCCTCCTCAACCAACAGAAAAATACGCAGGAGTTTTATACATAAAGAATAAACCATCTTACTTGTATGAACTCTCAGAAGTTAAAAAGAAAAATACTTGGAGAAAAGTATGAAAATAGTAATAGAAATAGACACAGAGCAGCAGCACGATAGAGATACAATACAAGAGATAATAGAGTTGCTTAGAGGTTTGATAGATGAGGAATAAATATGACTACTATCCAACACCTGAATGGTGCTATAAAAATTTAGATATAGATTGGAGCCAGTTTAAAACTGCGCACGAGCCTGGTGCTGGTGATGGCAGAATAGTAACTTTTTTGCAAAGTCAAGGAATAGAAACTACTTATTCAGAAATACAAGAAGATAAAAACTTCTTTGAATGGACAGGTGATGTAGATTTAATATTTACAAACCCTCCCTTTTCTTTAGCACAAGAATTTATAGAGCATTCCATGATGTTTGCTCCCACAGTAATAATGCTATTAAGAATAAATTTTTTAGGTAGTCAGAAAAGATATGATTTTTGGCAACAGTTTCCCCCTGATGGATTATATATTTTAAGTAAAAGACCTTCATTCACTGGAACAGGTACTGATTCCATTGATTATGCCTGGTTTATATGGAGTGATATTAAAGAGCTACACGGTTTGCATTGGGTTAAATGAAAGCTGTACTCTCTAACAGAATCTTCATAGAAGTAACGGAAGCTTATCAAGCAAAACTTGATGAAGAACTGACTTATAGTATACCCCCAAGACGTCCAACAGACCCGCCTATCATCATAAAGAATATGGGCATAATACGAGCAGGTTTAGTTACTTTACCTATCGGAAGGACGGATTTAATACCAGATGATTACGAGATTGTCGATAAGAGGAATGATATACCCATCAAAGGTTATGACTTTAAGTTTACTTTACGTGAATCACAGCAAACGGTTTATGACTCAATTGAAGACAGTTGTATAATTAACGCTTGGGTCAGTTGGGGAAAGACATTTACAGCTTTAGCTATAGCCAATAAACTCAAACAGAAAACACTTATAGTTACACATACGATTGCTCTAAGGTCGCAGTGGGAAAAAGAAGTGCAAAAAGTATTTGGGGTTGCGGCGGGTGTGATTGGCTCAGGCAAGTTTGAAATCGATAGGGACATTGTCATTGGCAACGTACAAACTTTGTACCGAAATCAGGAAAAAATCGCAAAAGAGTTCGGTACTATTATTCTCGATGAAATGCACCATGTAAGCAGTCCAACTTTTACACGCATTATCGACTCAAACAGGGCTCGATATAAAATCGGACTGACAGGGACGATGCAACGAAAAGATGGAAGACATGTTATATTCCGTGATTATTTCAGTAATACAGTATATAAACCACCAAAGGAAAACTATTTGACTCCACGCGTTGAAATAGTTAGAAGTGGTATTCGCTTCATGGATGGAGCAAATATAGCGTGGGCTACTCGAATTAACGAGTTAGCGTATGATTGGGAGTACCAAAACATATGTGCGGTACTTGCTGCAGGTTATGCTGCAAAAGGTCACAAAGTGCTCGTAGTGAGTGATAGAGTAGATTTTCTCAAGAGAAGTGCAGCACTTGTAGGAGAAAACGCAATTTGCGTAACAGGAGATGTTCCACACGAAGAAAGAGGTGAAATGATAAAAGAAATATTTACTACGAAAGATATACTCTTTGGCACACAAAGTATATTTTCAGAAGGTATTTCAGTAGATTGTCTTAGCTGTCTAATTCTTGGAACACCTATAAATAATGAACCTCTACTAACACAATTAGTTGGTAGAGTAATAAGACTATATGAAGGAAAACCGCAACCAGTAATCGTAGACATCCATTTAGAAGGTCGTACAGCTAGAAAGCAGGCAGGTGCGAGAATGGGGTATTACATGAAACAAGGGTACGATGTTACTTACTTATAGGACTGAAAAATATTTCTTGACACGAGGTTAAATTTTTGATATAATGTTACTCTATAATTGGAAAAAGATAAAAAAAGAAAGCAACGGAAACGTTAAAGATATTTTAACAATCCTACATATTTTGACATATAAACTGCCTCCAGTTAATAGGCATGATAGAATATACAAGTTTTGGCAGAAGAGTTTTCACGGACACAGTTTCCTTGTAAACCCCGAGCCTTTGTTTATTCAAAGAAGGAGATATTCAGATAGCGAGATTGCGCAGTACGCAGGTATCGCGTCGCTACGTAACTATTATGAATATCAAAATACGAAAGATACCACTCTAGACCTTTTTCTCTTTACAGGGAATCAGGACATAATAGAAAGCAACAGATTACTTTGGATTGAAGAGGATAGTATTCACTTTAAATTTGAAGAAATCACTAAAGGAGAAATGAAATGGCAATAAGTTTTAATCAAGCCAAGGGCGAAGCCCAAAAAAGTAAAATTGACAGTTATCAATACGTAGAAGGCGATAACAAAGTCAGAATGGTCGGTGATATGTTACCAAGATATGTCTACTGGCTAAAAGGTGAAAATGGTAAGAATTTACCTTTCGAGTGTTTGTCGTTCGACAGAAACACTGAAGCATTTACCAATGTGGAAAAAGATTGGGTAAGAGAGTATCATCCAGAGCTTAAATGCGGATGGTCTTATGCAATCCAATGTATTCACGATGGTAAAGTCAAAGTCTTAAATCTTAAGAAGAAACTACTGGAACAAGTAATGGTAGCCGCGGAAGACCTCGGAGACCCAACTGACCCTGAAACTGGGTGGGATGTATGCTTCAAAAGAGTCAAGACTGGACCGATGGCTTACAATGTTGAGTACCAACTACAAGCATTAAAGTGCAAACCAAGAGCTCTCACAGAGGATGAACAAGAGTTAATAACAGACCTTAAGTCTATGGACGAAGTCTTACCAAGACCTACTCCAGACGCTCAAAAAGAGCTTCTCGATAGACTAAGAGAAGGTGCTGATAATTCAACTCCAGATGAGTCAATTAGCGACGAGTTCGATATTAGTTAAGGAGAATCATGATTACAGTAGGAGATAAATTTCCTGCATTTACTTTGCAGGGCGTAAATTCAAATAATGAGTTTGTAGACGTTTCAGTTACTGAACACTATGACCCATTAAAACACGACTATACAGTAATCTACTTCTATCCTAAAGACTTTACTTTCATATGCCCAACAGAAATCGCGGGAATGGATATGTTAGTAAGTGAAGCAAATGTAATCGGTATTAGTGGAGATAATGAGTTTTGTAAATTAGCTTGGAAAAAAGATAATGAACTCATTGGAAACATTAAGCACTCTTTAGCAGCTGATTGCGGCTTAAGACTTGCGGATGAACTAGGTATAGTTGATGAAGAAGCAGGTGTCTGCTACAGAGCTACTTATATTATTGATAAAGATGATATAGTACAGCACGTAAGTGTTAATGCATTAGACACAGGCAGAAATGCTAATGAAGTTTTAAGAACACTACAAGCTATTAAAGCTGGTGGTCTTACAGGTTGTGAATGGCAACCAGGAGAAGACTTCGTAGGATGATTCTATTTACAGCAGATTGGCACATTAAACTCGGACAAAAGAATGTACCTGTAGCATGGGCTTGCGCTCGCTACAAAATGTTCTTTGAACAAATACAAAAAATCGAAAAAAATGTAGATTTGCACATCATTGGTGGGGACTTGTTTGACCGAGTCCCCAGCATGGATGAATTAAGCCTTTACTTTGACTTTGTAAAGGGAGTTACAGTACGAACGATTATCTTCGATGGAAACCACGAAGCAACTCGTAAAAATAAAACCTTTTTTACAAATTTAAAAAAAGTAACTACAAGTATAAACCCTCTTGTAGAAGTAATAGATGAAACATATTATGAAGATGACTGGGCAATATTACCTTATGCTGATTTACACAAAAAGAAAAGCATAGAAATGTTAGATGCCTATTATCTTTTTACTCATGTTCGTGGAGAGATACCTCCTCATGTACAACCTGAAGTAGATTTAGATAGATTTAAACACTTCACTTATGTATTTGCAGGAGACTTACATGCACATGAAAATACACAAAAGAATATAATATATCCTGGCAGTCCTATGACTACAAGTTTTCATAGAAACTTGGTAAAAACAGGATACTTACTGATAGATGATACTACTCATCATTTTGATGAAGATTGGAGTTGGACTTGGCATGAGTTTGACCTTCCTCAGTTATTAAGAAAAACAGTAGAAACAGAAGATGAAATGGTACAAACAGACTTTCACCATACTATCTATGAAATAGAAGGAGATGTATCAGACTTAAGTAATGTTAAAAATAGTGAATTACTTGATAAGAAAGTCATAAGAAGAAAAACAGAAGCAACTCTAGTATTAGATAAAGAGATGTCAATGGAAGAAGAACTTAATGAGTATTTAAGTTATATACTAGAGTTAAATGAGGATAAAGTTAAAAATATTTTAGGAGTGTTTAGTGATTACGCTAAAGAAGTTGCAGTGGAGTAATTGTTTTAGTTATGGTTCAGATAATGAATTAGATCTAACTGAAAGCATAGTTACTCAATTAGTTGGTACAAATGGTACTGGTAAGTCCTCTATACCTCTCATTTTAGAGGAAGTTCTTTTCAATAAAAACTCGAAGGGAATTAAAAAAGCAGATATACCAAATCGAGAAGTCAATAATGGCTATGATATATCTTTGTCTTTTGATGTAGTTGACGATAGTTATAAAATTGATGTAGTTCGTAGAGGTAATATAAAAGTAAAGCTCTACAAAAACGATGAGGATATATCAAGCCACACAGCTACAAATACATATAAAACATTAGAAGAAATTATTGGAATTGACCATAAAACTTTTAGTCAGATTGTATATCAAAATACTAATGCATCTTTGCAGTTTCTTACTGCTACTGATACGAACAGAAAAAGATTCTTAATAGATTTATTGCAGTTAGATAACTATGTAAAATATTTTGAAGTATTCAAAGACTTGGCAAGAACTATTGGCTCAGAAGCTACATTAGTGCAAGGCAAAATTGATACAATAAATAAATGGTTGTTAGATAATAAAATGGAAGATACATCACTATTATCGAAAATCGATTTACCATTTGTCTCGGAAGAAGATGACAAAACTTTACGTTCTCTTATGATAGAATATGAAAATATCTCCGAAATCAATAAAAAAATCAATAAAAATAATTTTACACGAGAACAGTTAGATGAAATTGATATTACCTCTTACAGACAACAATTAGAGGAGTACTCTAAAGACATAGATGTAGCTCCCCTTCAAAGAGAAATTACTCTTGCTAAGTATAAATTAAATGAACATAGAAGTTCCTTAGAAGAGTATCAAACTATGAAAGGCGAATGTCCTACTTGTCATCAAGATATTGATGAAAATTTTGTAAAAGAAAAAATTGAACATCACTCTACAAAAGTAACTAACTATGAAAGTTCTGTAGATAAACTATCGAAAGAAAAAATAGAAGGAGACGAAGTCAACAAAATAAGACTTGTAGCAAAAAGAAGAGTAGCAGACTGGGAAGACTTATACAGAGACATAGACGCAACACTACCAATAAAAGTCTTAGAGGCAAGTGAATTACAAACAAAAATTAGTGAGCTGCAAAACAAGATTAGAAAAGATAGAGAGGCCTGGGAAGACGTAGCTGCAGAAAACGAAAGAATAGAAAGACATAATACTCGTATCTCAATTATAGAAGAACAACAACAAGATTTTGAAGATCAATTAAGTACTTTAACAGAAGAAATTACTGACATAGAAGAAAGATTAGGTCATATAGAAATATTGAAAAAAGCATTTAGCACAAATGGACTACTTGCTTACAAAATAGAAAATTTAGTTAAAGACTTAGAAGAACTTACTAATGAATACTTGGCAGAACTATCCGATGGTAGATTCAGTT
>Ga0213865_10001158_pt1 | contig 17365 bp, 20 predicted proteins | sample PICome_6_FD_160100 | JGI IMG/M metagenome (GOLD analysis project Ga0213865, IMG submission 160100) | Coastal seawater microbial communities near Pivers Island, North Carolina, United States - PICO282 | ecosystem: Environmental > Aquatic > Marine > Coastal | place: USA: North Carolina...
TTGAACTGAGCTGAAATATTTTTTTCTCAACCAAAAGGACACACGCACCAATAAAATAAGCGCTGGAACTTCTACAAGTGGCCCAATGACCCCCGCAAAGGCTTGACCTGAACTAAGCCCAAAAACACCAATGGCTACAGCAATAGCCAATTCAAAATTATTCCCGGCTGCTGTAAATGCTACAGAAGCGGTCTTATCATAATTAGCGCCCATTGCTTTAGTAAAAAAGAAGCCAATGATAAACATAAGGGCAAAATAGATAAGCAATGGAACTGCAATGACCAATACATCCATTGGAATTTCAACAATAAGCTCTCCCTTCAAAGAAAACATCACTACAATTGTAAATAAAAGAGCAATGAGTGTCATGGGTGAAATCTTTGGTATAAACGTTTGAGTGTACCAAAGTTCCCCTTTAAGTTTAATTAAAATTAAACGACTAAAAATTCCCAATAAAAACGGGATCCCCAAATAAATTAATACACTTTCTGCTACCACAGCAATAGAAATGTCAACAATAGCACCTTCAAAGCCAAAATAAGGCGGAAGAATTGTAATAAAAATCCATGCATAAAAACTATAAGCGAACACCTGAAATATACTATTGAGTGCCACTAATGCTGCTCCGTATTCTGCATTGCCCTCTGCTAAGTCGTTCCACACCAAAACCATTGCAATGCAACGCGCCAAACCAATAAGAATTAAGCCAACCATGTACTCTGGGTAGTCCTTCAAAAAAGTAATGGCCAGTACAAACATAAGAATCGGACCAATAACCCAATTCAATATAAGGGAGATGGATAAAATTTTGGTGTTTTTAAAAACTTTTGGTAATAGGGCATAATTCACTTTAGCAAGGGGTGGATACATCATGAGAATTAAACCTATTGCAATAGGCAGATTGGTGGTCCCTTTGCTCATGCTATTTATAATCTCCGGGGCATTTGGCATAAAATAGCCCAAACTTACGCCAATACCCATCGCCATGAAAATCCAAAGCGTAAGGTTTTTGTCTAAAAAACTTAATTTTTTTGCAGTCATGATTTATAATTTAATTTTTGAAAAAGCGTATTTTAGATCTGTCGCAATTTGTAAACTTCTTTCTTGGTATTTTTTTGTCTGCTGTGGAGTATGGTCAAACGCTTTTGGATCCTCGAAAGTGATGGGAATACGCACTTCCGCACCAGCAATAAAAGGACAGTCTTGATCTGCAGATGAACAAGTCAAAATAGCCGCAAAATCTGACCTAGGGTTAAAATCACTGTCAAATTTTTTGGAGTAGCCTATAATGGGATGTTTGTTGTCTGAATATTTAATAGCATAAATTGGATTACTCCCATCTGCTATAGTTTGTATATCAAATCCTGTATTTTCTAAAGTTTTAGCTACCATGGGGAAAAGTGCAGTGGCTTCTGTCCCTCCAGAATAACAAAATACATTTTTAATGTTAAAATAATGCGCCAACACCTGTGCCCATACTTGTGATAAATGACTGCGACGCGAATTGTGGGTACAGATAAAATTCAGATAAATATCTTGCTTTGAATCGACTTTGGATTGAATGTAATCGATCAATAGCTGAAGGGTATTCTTGCGTGCTGTAGAAACTGATGTTTCATCCAGACCACTAATTTGATGTTCTATTTTTTTAAAAAGCATTTTGGATATTTTGTACTGTGTTTCAATGATATTTTGAGATCTTTAACAACAATTTTGATGGGTCAAATCTTGGTTCAAAAATTCTGAGAGAGTTTGTTTCATTTTTGCCCAATTTTCTGCATGTATACAATAGCAGACACTTGTACCCTCTACAGTACCTTGGATCAAATCGAGCGATTTTAGCTCCTTGAGGTGTTGCGATATTGTGGCTTGTGCTAATCCTATTTCCAAAACCAAATCCCCGCAGATACAGCTATTTATTTTGAATAAATACTCCAGAATAGCTACACGTGCAGGATGTCCAAGAGCCTTTGAAAAGCGCGCAATCTGGTTATGTTGATCCGAAAATATTTCTGTTTTTGCAGTGCCCATAATTATAAAATTATTTAATTGCAATATTACGATTAAATAAACTAATAGCGCACTAAGAAGTGTTTTAAATTGAAAAAAAATTGTAGATTTATAGTGGTGAGTAGAAAAACACACATAACTATCTTCAGCCTTTCGCTCTTTACAGCCATTGTATTAGGGCTTATTAACTATGAAACAAAATTCGTTTCCGAACTTTTATTCACAAAGCAAAATCTTCTAGCGTTAATTGTTTATAGCCTTTTATTTATGGCTACAGCTTACACTGGAATTTGGATGTATATTGAAGCAAAAGCACTTCTTAAAAAAAAATCGTTTTAGAGCTGTATTTTTATTACTTTTAAAATAAAATTAAAATTACTTTACTTATGAGAAAAATCTTATTTTTAATGGCCGTAATTTCATTTGTATCTTGTCAGAATTCTGGTCAAGAGGCTAAACCTCTATCAGCTACTGCTGAAGCCATAAAAACGTATAAACTCAACTTCGAATGGCAAAATGGATACGAAGGATGGTCTAAAGTCCCCACAACAGAGGACTACCACATGGTCGCCCCTGGGTTAAATTTGGAGGCAACAGGCGCGGAAGAGATCAATGAAATCATCTTTGGATTCTGTACAGAAACAGAGCTCGTCCAAGAACTGGTAGACATTACAGAGCATGGCAACTACATCACCTGCTATTTAAAACTCACCACAAAAACAGGTGAAAGTTTTGATGGTGTAGAAGTCTTTCAAGTCGATGATAAAGGACGCGTGGCAAAGATCTGGGCGCTTTAATTGACTAATAAACTAGGTGTTAAAAAGCCCGCCAATGGCGGGCTTTTTATTTATTTAATGCTTGAAAGCACTAGATTTCCTTAGAATGAAAAACCATGATTACTTTTCATTTCTCTCTTTTAAAAGATTTGATTATTAGGGAATATAACAAGCTAAACCTCACTAAATTTAGTGGATTAATTATAAGGACTAGCATATCTTAAATCAAATTTAACGCTTATAACTACCATCTATTTGGCTAGGTATACTACTCACATCAAACCAATCTGCAAATTCATAAATTTTTCCATCCGAATTAAAACGAACAACACCCATCCATTTATAAGCTACTTCTGCACCAGAAACTGGATCAGTAAAAGACCAATTACCATAGACTCTCATCCCGTCGGGTGAAGCTTCTGTTTTTTCAGAAGAATAAAGACTCCCTCCGTAGTAGACGTCGTCAGTAAACTTGATGTTATCGAAAGTCCCAATATAAAAATTAACTGCTGCTGTTAGATCTGATTTGGTCTTATTAACATTCATAAGAGCTTCTGGATTATTCCATTTTAAGGAATCCGCAAAAATACTCATTACTTTTACTGGATCTTCCGAGCTAAAGCCACTTATAGCTGTTTTCCAGCTTTCAACATGTTGGTTAAATACTGCTGTATCTTCGGATGAAGGTACAGCCTCATTGGTGGTTTGATTAGCACAGCTCGTCAAAAAAGCAATTGACAAAAAAGTTATACATAATTTCCTCATTTGTAAGTTTTTAAAGTTAATATTTCAAATATATATTTTTAAATTTTGATTTGCAATCATTGTGTAGGATTAAAAAAAGAAACCCACCTATTGGTGGGCTTTAATTATACGGATGCAATGTAGCGGTGACACTAGTGGAGAAGATCGGATTAGAACAGACGACCTCTTGACTGCCAAACTAACATATTTAAGAGGATTAGAAATAGCTTAACTAAAAGAAGAAGATGTGCCTATGGTTTAGTTACAATCAGAATTTAATCTCCAAAGTTTATAACTATTTTCATTTAGCATTATACCACCATCACATTCAAATGAAACTGCTCGTGGGATTTCATCCCATATTAAAGTATTTCCATCAAATGTGTACGTATCAACTCCTGGGATTCTATCTGATTCATCCAATGCATTAAAATCTGCATCGGTACAATAGTTATCTTCCCAGCCACAGTTTGCTGCATAAGATGTATACACATTACCATCTACGAATTCAAACATTGTATTTACATATGTTCTGTCTTCTGGGTCTGGAGACCACAACCATTTGCCTTCAACTGTGTAAGCTGGTAGTGTGTCATCATCTGAATCATCGCTACTACAGGCAAAGATGAATAAAGCGGAGAGTAAGAGTAGTTTTTTCATTTTAATTAAATTGGTTTATACTTCGAATATAAGAATTATAAACTTAACCTGCTTAAGAGGTTTAGAAATAGCTGAACTGAAAGAAGAAGATATGCCTATGGTTTAAAAGCTTTAAATAATTGAAGTTTTTAAGAACCCTGTAACAAAGAGTTAGTCTTCAAAGATTTTCAAATATAAGTCGTAACTTATCTAATTTAGAAGCAGCAAGAGTTAATTTTAATATTTATTAGGTCACTAATAAAAAGAAACCCACCTGTTGGTGGGCTTTGATTATACTTATGTAGTGTAGCGGTGACACTTGTGGAGAAGATCGGATTCGAACCGACGACCTCTTGACTGCCAGTCAAGCGCTCTAGCCAACTGAGCTACATCCCCTTTTTTTTAGTATTCTGTGAACAAAAATTTTTGCAAATTTAATTCTACAGAACAGGCCAAATTTAGTAAAAACTCACAGACAAATTACAGTCATTTTCATTCTTTTGTGTTTATTTTTCAATTCCATTATTTTCTTGGCCTGTGGTTTTAATGACTATATTTGAACTTAAGCTATTTAAACTCATGAAAAAAATCATATCCGTATTATGCTTTTCAATTTTTCTCTCGAAAATTTGTTCCGCACAGCAATTTTCTAAAGCAGTAACCAAAGAGTCGTTTACGTAATGGAATTTTGGTGTAGCTTTCATAGAAAGTGTGGCTCCCTTCCCTGGCGCTTCATTTCTTTGGGGTAAAACACACACACATATGAAAATAATCTAATATTCGAGTACGAAGGTGGATTTGCTTTTCCTACACTTGTGACAGGAAAAGTAGGAATAGGTAAAAAATTCGAAAATACTAAAGCTGTCATCGGAATTAGGCCATTCCCATTTAATATCTATGGACAAATGAGTATTGCTGAAAAAGAAAACGGTTATTGGATTGCTTCAATTGAATACAACCCGCTGAACCCTAAAATACGCACTTCAGTGGCCGTAATAAATTTTGGATACAGACGGAATTTTGAGCTTAAAGAAAAGTATACCCCCGAGCTTATAAGCTAAAAAAGCGCATAAAATTTCAACGCTCATACACAATAGTTATTTGTATTAAAATTCTATATCTTTGGTTAATTCACAACTCATGAGAACACTTTTATACCTTTTTTCTGTTTTTTTGTTTTTTTCTTGCGCTAATAATGATGCTGTTGTTTCATGTGTGTTTTCTCCGGATCTAGAAACTTTTGAAGTTACTTATATATCATCCAGCTCAGCTATACTAACGGGAAGGATATCCTTTAATGCTGAAAACTGCAACATCCCCCCTGGGGCCCAACAGGGGTTTGTATATAGCACCTCATCTCTACCTTCAATTGAAGACAATTTAATTGCTGTTTACGGGACCGATGTTGGTGTCAATTTAGATAATTTAGAACCCAATACAACATACTATGTGCGGACATTTATCGCTAATTCATTAGGTGAGTACTACGGTAATGAAGTGCTTTTTGTGACCTCAAATGCTATTAATTATGGCATTAGTGCCTATGAGACTAGTTTCCAAGGATTGGACAGAGATTATATTGTTTATATCCCTGAAAACTACACCCCAGAACACCCTTCCCCCCTGTTGTTTGTATACCATGGTTTTGGGGGTAACAACAACCTTTCGATGAACTACACTGGCTTTAATGAAATTGCAAATCAAAACAATTTTATAGTGGTATATCCACAAGGGAGCAACTTTATAGGCGTCCCTCACTGGAATGTAGGTGGATGGACTCTGGGAAGTACAACAGATGACATTGCATTTACGGAGTACCTGATCAATACTATTTCCGATCAATACAGTATTAATAACGATAGAGTATACGCCACTGGAATGTCCAACGGAGGGTTTATGAGTTTTTTATTGGCCTGCCAAATGAGTGATACTTTTGCCGCTGTAGCCTCGGTTACTGGTTCGATGACCACAGAAACATATCAACAATGTACTCCTTTGCGCGAGGTGCCTGTTTTACAAATTCATGGTACAATCGACCCAATTGTACCCTACGCTGGTGTTCAAGCTTGGAATACCCCTATAGATGAAGTGTTGACTTATTGGGCTACCAATAACGAATGTAATTTAACCCCGCAAATCATTAGCTTAGAAGATATTGACCCTGACAACAATATTAGAGTTGATGAAATTACATATGACGGCGGGACTAACGCTAGCGTTGTAAAACACTACAAAGTCTATGGGGGGGGTCATGACTGGTTTGATAACGCTGAGATTAGCGCCAGTGAATTGGTATGGGAATTTTTCTCTACCTACGACCTCAATGGGTTAATCAATTGACTAAAGAACTAACCCCGTTCAAATTGATTTTGTATTTTTGGATTCAATTTCAAGTCCTTGAATACAGCCATTAGCAATAATCAAATAAACAGACTCGCTGTTCCCGCCATCATCGCTGGAATTTCAGAGCCCATTTTATCATTAACTGATGCAGCCATTGTAGGTCACATCTCAATCAATGCTACAGAATCACTAGCTGCAGTTGGCATTGTTTCGTCTTTTCTCTCCATGCTAATATGGGTTTTAGGACAATCCCGTTCGGCCATATCCGCAATTATTTCTCAATATTTAGGGGCAAATAAGTTAAATGAAGTTAAGCAGCTTCCTGCACAAGCCATGGCTATAATAATAACTTTAAGCATTGGCGTTTGTGCGCTGACTATACCGTTTTCTGAAGCAATTTTTAAGTTTTATAATGCCAAAGATATTTTACTTAGCTACAGTGTAGAATATTACAATATTCGGATAATAGGATTCCCATTTACATTATATACCTTTGCAATATTTGGTGTTTTTAGAGGCTTACAAAACACATATTACCCCATGGTGATTGCCCTTATAGGGGCGGCAGTGAATGTTCTTCTTGATTATGTTTTAGTTTACGGATTAGATGGGGTTGTCCCAGCACTAAATCTAAAAGGTGCGGCCATCGCAAGCGCTTGTTCCCAGTTTCTGATGGCGCTTTTATCTACTGTTTTGTTATTAAAAAAAACACCCATTAATTTAAAATTGACTATGCCGATCAATAAAGAATTACCAAAATTCTTACAAATGATTGGTAATCTCATCATTAGGACTTTAGCCTTAAATTTGGCCCTATATTTTGCAGCTAGTTTCGCAACTGCCTACGGCACCAATTACATTGCTGCCTACACAATAGCAATAAACTTATGGTTTTTTGCAGCCTTTGCTGTAGATGGTTATGCCAGTGCGGGAAATATAATGTCAGGCAAACTTTATGGTGCAAACCAAATCAAACTACTAGTCGAACTGAGCAATCGCCTACTAAAAAGAGCGTTAATTGTTGGTTTCTTAATGGCGGGGCTAGGAGCTCTTTTTTACAGCGCTTTGGGAACAATATTTACCAACGAAAAAGCTGTGCTTTCTGAATTTTATAAAGTTTTTTGGATCGTTCTTCTAATGCAGCCATTTTGTGCCTTAGCTTTTGTCTTCGATGGTATTTTTAAAGGGCTTGGGCAAATGAAAACATTAAGGAATGTATTAGTGTTGTCTACAATTTTAGTATTTATTCCTGCACTTTTTATAGGGCACTACAATAACATGAAACTTCATGGAATACTTCTTGCATTTACCTTATGGATGATTGCTCGTGGGGCCCCATTGGTTGTAAAATTTAGAAAACAATTTTTACCCCAAATTCAAAACCATTAACTTTGTTTAAAATTAACAAATAATCACAACATCAATCTATGCAGAATATTAGAATAACAAAGCAGTTTTCATTTGAGACAGGGCATGCATTACACGGCTATGATGGAAAATGTAAAAACATTCACGGACATAGTTATAGGCTGGATGTTACTGTAATAGGAAAGCCTGTAGCAGACGAATCGAATCCAAAGTGCGGCATGGTGATTGATTTTTCAGATTTAAAAAAAATTGCTAAGGATGAGATTGTGGACGTTTTCGACCATGCTACAGTTTTCAATAAAAACACCCCTCATTTAGAATTAGCAATGATGCTAAAGTCTAAAGGACACAATGTTCTGTTAGTTGATTATCAACCAACTACTGAAATGATGGTGATCGATTTTGCTGAAAAAATTAAAAAACGACTACCCAATAACATTAAATTACACGCTCTAAAACTTCAAGAAACAGCTACTAGCTTTGCAGAATGGTTTGCGAACGACAACGAATAATGCGTATGAACACCATCAACGTCCCAAAAGGGAAGAATGTATATTTCACATCAGATCATCATTTTGGTGCCCCTACAAAAGCGGCTTCAAAACCAAGAGAGGAAAGATTTATTGCGTGGTTAGACCGCATAAAACAGGATGCTGATGTGCTTTTTATCTTAGGGGACTTATTTGATTTTTGGTTTGAGTACAAGTACGTTATCCCAAAGGGCTTTACAAGAGTTTTGGGAAAATTAGCTGAATTGAGCGACCAAGGCATAGAAATACACTTTTTTGTGGGGAATCACGACCTTTGGATGCAGGGGTATTTCGAAGAAGAGTTAAATATTAAAGTTTATCATAATACAGAAGAATTTAAAATCAACGATATGGTATTCTTTATCGGTCATGGCGATGGTCTTGGGCCACATGATAAAGGGTACAAAAGATTAAAGAAAGTGTTTAAAAATTCGTTTTTCAATTGGCTTTATCGTTGGCTTCATCCCGATATTGGCGTACGTTTTGCCCAATACCTTTCGCTTAAAAATAAACTTATTTCTGGCGATGAGGACGCAAAGTTTTTAGGAAACGATGACGAGTGGCTGGTGCAATATGCACAGCGAAAATTAAAGGATAAGCACTTTGATTATTTTGTTTTTGGCCACCGGCATCTACCGTTGGAAATACAATTAAATCCCAAATCCAAATATGTCAATCTTGGTGATTGGATCACACACTTTACCTACGGTGTTTTTAATGGTAAAAAGCTATTATTGAAAAAATTAGAGATCTAAAACGCTCTAATTGAAATTATATTTTATTAATCAATACTTTAAAAATGGAACTATTTGGAATCCCTGTTTTTGACGATGACTTTTATAAAATGTCCGTTCGTTTTTTAATTAATTTTATCTTTTTAACTGCGGTTATTAGATATTCCTATTTTAGGTTCTCTCAGAAAACAGAATATCTTTTTACGTTCTATTTGGTTGGAACGGTTGTATTTTTTCTATGCTTCACACTCAAGAAATATGAATTAGACCTAGGGCTTGCATTAGGGTTATTTGCAATCTTCGGCATTTTACGTTACAGAACTGACCCCATAAAGGTAAAAGAAATGACCTACTTGTTTGTTGTCATTGGGATTTCTATCATCAATGCGCTTTCCAATAAAAAAATGAGTTATATAGAAATCATTTCTGCAAACACCGCTGTGTTTCTATTGGCCTATTATTTAGACCGCAATTGGAGCATAAACAAAAGCCAAACCGTATCTAAAGATATCGTTATTCATTCTTTAGAGCACATTCGCCCAGAGCAGTACGAGCACCTAAAACAAGAGCTTGAAGAAAAACTAGGCTTTGAAATTTTAAAATTCGATATAGGGCAAATAGATTTTCAAAAGCAAACCGCAAAAATTAAAATTCGCTACAAAAAATGAAAAACATAATTTCACTTAAATGGCTTAACGCTTTAACGCTTTTTATCGCTATTACATCAACCTCAATAAGTGCGCAAAACGACAATGATCTCGAAGGTTGGAGCGCTGTAGAAATTGATCTAAAAGCCACTAAAAAATTGTCGTTTTCTATCGCCGAACATTTAAGATTACGCAATGATATAACAAGCATTAAAAGTTATTTCACACAACTAAAAGTAAATTATGAAGTCTTAAAAAAATTCGAGCTTGGCGCTGGAGTGCGCTACATTACTAAAAATGATGATGTTGGCGGACAACAAGGATATGACCCTTTTTTTAGATATCAATTTGATGCGGCTTATAGACACAAAATTGAAAAGCTTGGCCTATTCTTTCGCCTGAGGTATCAAAACAAAAATCAATTGGGACGCTCTGAAAGTGAAGGAGATGTCGCTAAAGAATTCATACGAACGCGCTTTGGAGTCGGTTATAAAATCAAACCCCTCAAACTCACGCTAAGGGTGTTTGCAGAGCATTTCAATCAGCCAACTAATTCAAAAATAGAGCAAAACGAAACGCGTATGCGTTACACACTAAAACTGAACAGAAGGTTTAAGAAAATTGGTGCTTTTACTGTCTTTTATGGCATACAAAACAATAGTGTTGGTGATGTGAAAACCAAAAAATCTTTTTTAGGGCTTAAATATGCCTACAAGATTGACTTTACGAAATAAGCTCTTAGTCCTCATTTTCGTGAGCTTCCAGCTCATCCTCAAGGTCTAAATTTCTAAAACTTGGCGAAACAACCCCTGTTGTTAAAACAGTGATCAAGGTCATTGTTCCGCCAAAGACAACGGCAGTGACGGTACCCATCAACTTTGCAGTAAGCCCACTTTCAAAAGCGCCTAATTCATTCGATGAGCCTACAAACATGGAGTTTACAGATGAAACTCGTCCACGCATGTGGTCTGGTGTTTTGAGCTGTAAAATAGTTTGTCGAATAACCATCGACACTCCATCGGTTACTCCACTAAAGAAAAGGGCAACTACCGAAATCCAAAACACAGAAGAAAGTCCAAAAACAATTATAGATACCCCAAAGCCAAAAACAGCAAAAAGCAATTTTAATCCCGCTTTTCTGGCTATGGGTATGTAGGCCGTTGTAAGCATCGTTAAAAAAGCACCTACAGCAGGTGCAGCGCGTAAAATTCCAAATCCTTCGGAGCCAACTTTTAAAATATCCTGAGCAAAAATTGGTAAAAGCGCAACAGCGCCTCCAAAAAGCACTGCGATCATATCCAAACTTAAAGCCCCTAAAATCGCTTTTGTTTTAAATACAAAGCGCACCCCTTCTTTCAAACTTTGAATAACAGGCTCCCCAATTTTGGGGTTCAAAACCGGTTTTTTTGAAATCAACAATGCGAGTAAAAAAGCGCAAATGACCAACACAAAGACAATACAAAGCGACCAATGAACTCCAATCCAATTGATGGTGAACCCAGCAAAAGCTGGCCCTAATATCGACGCCATTTGCCAGGTTGAGCTGCTCCATGTGGCAGCATTTGGATAAACCTTTTTTGGGACGATAAGAGCAATTAACGAAAAAATAGTTGGTCCAAAAAATGCACGTAACATTCCCCCAAAAAACACAAACGCATAAATTGAGTACAAAATAGATTGTTGAGACCATGCTACAGAAACAGAAGCATCAGAAAGAAAAAATAAACCCAAACTGATTAAAGAAAACAGGCCAATACACCACAAAAACAAATTGCGTTTTTCGCGCTGATCAACAATATGGCCAGCAAATAATGCCATACTTAAGGCTGGGACAATTTCCATAAGACCAATAATACCTAGGGATAATGGATCCTTGGTAAGCGAATACACCTGCCATTCAATAACTATAAATTGCATTGACCAGGCAAAAACCAACATAAAACGCAACAAAAGAAAAATATTAAACTCTTTAAATCTTAGCGCTGCGTAAGGATCTTTTGTTGCCATATTTATTGCTTTATGTCTTTGAGTTTTAACTGCAAACTGATACGGCCGTTCCATTGGTTTTCATCTATAGCATAGGCAATACTGAAGGTGCTTTTATTTGCAACATAAGGCAGTTTATCCCCCAACCCAAATCCAATACCATTGATGGGCTCTCCATTGTGTTGAGCCAGACTAATTTTGAGGTGTTTATCCTCTTCTCCAACACATTTTGCATATCCGGTATCTACCACGTCACTTGTCATAAAAACAGGAGTCATGTTTTGTGGCCCAAAAGGTGCAAATTGTTTTAAAATTCTGTAAAATTTTGGCGTAACAGCACTCAGTTGAATTTCTGCATCGATAAGCAATTCTGGTGTTCTTAAATGCACTGCCAAAGTTTTATCCACTTCGTTTTCGAAGGCTTGTTTGAATGCTCTGTAATTTTCCTCTTTAATGCTAAGCCCTGCCGCATACTTATGCCCGCCAAATTGCTCAATATATTTACTGCAGTTTTGCAAAGCTTCATAAACATCAAATCCACGAACAGAGCGAGCAGAAGCTGTAAGTAAGTCTCCGCTTTTTGTGAATACCAATGTTGGGCGGTAGTAGGTTTCAATAAGCCTTGAAGCCACAATTCCGATTACCCCTTTGTTCCAAGACGAGTCGTAAACAACAGTTGATGAACATTCGGTCTCATTAAGTTCCTCAATCTGTGCAAGAGCCTCTTTGGTGATGTTTTGATCCAATGCTCTACGGGTTGTGTTGAAAGACTCAATCTCTTGAGCAACAAGCTCAGCCTGGGTTATGTTGCTTTCTTTTAGAAGTGATACCGCATAATTACCATGCTTCATTCGTCCTGCCGCATTGATACGGGGTGCAATAACAAAAACAACATCAGCTATTGTCAACGTAGTTTTTTTAATATTTTTTATAAGTGCCTGAAATCCTGGGCGAGGACTGGCATTCATGACGCGAACCCCGTGATAAGCCAATATTCGATTTTCGCCTACTATAGGAACAATATCGGCGCCTATTGCCGTTGCTACTAAATCCAAATAGGGTAAAAAATCTTTAAGAGACTCGCCTTGATTATGGCCCAAAGCGTGAATCAACTTAAATCCAACACCACATCCACAAAGCTCTTTAAATGGATAGGTACAATCCGCTCTTTTTGGATCTAATACGGCAACCGCTTGAGGTAATTTATCTCCAGGGCGATGATGATCACATATAATAAAATCTACTCCTTTATCTTTTGCATATTGTACCTTGTCAACCGCTTTAACTCCACAATCCAAAGCAACAATTAACGTAAAATCGTTATCAATAGCATAATCAATACCCTTGTAGGACACGCCATATCCCTCTTCGAATCGATCGGGTATATAGGTCGCGATTTGATCCGTTTTTGTTTCTAGGTAAGTTGCCATCAAAGCTACAGAAGTAGTGCCATCAACATCGTAATCTCCATAAACCAATATGAGTTCGTTTGTGGCCAAAGCACGTTCAATGCGTTCGACAGCTTTATCCATATCCTTCATCAAAAAAGGATTGTGTAAGTCTTCAATTTTGGGGCGGAAAAATGCTTTGGCCTCCTCAAATGTTTCTATACCGCGTTGGACTAAAAGATGAGCGATAGAGCGATCTACAGCAAGTGCATCTACTAAATGCTGAACTTTGTGTTCATCTACTGAGGGCTTAAGGGTCCAGCGCATTGGTTATTGAGTTTGAAAATGAATTTTAGTATTTACATTTGCAAATTTTCGAAACATTTCCATCACTCCACAATATTTTTCTACCGACAACTCAACCGCACGTTTGCATTTTTTTTCATCAATGTGTCTGCCTGAAAAATAATAATCAACATCTACACTATGATAGTATTTGGGATGATCATCAGTAAGTTCACCAACCACATCAATTTGCAGCCTGTAGTCTGTGATTTTCATCTTTTTAAGTATATCAACAATATCAATTCCCGAACAACCTGCAAGAGAAGATAACATCATCGCTTTGGGCGAAAGCCCCTGCTGTCGAGCAACACCATCGTCTGTAGTATCCATAAGCACGGTATTACCACTTGGATTATCAGATTCAAAAAGCATCCTGCCTTTCCAATGCGTTATTGTTTTGTGGGCCATAATAAAATTATTTTTTGTTACTTGTTCTATCAAAAATACCATTAAAAATTTAAAGTATGCCTTTAGTCACACCGTTAAACCCAGAACATGATTTAGAAACTAAATCATTAGCAGATTTTTTTAATGAAACCTTAGGATTTTGTCCTAATTCGGTACTTACTATGCAGCATCGCCCAGCAATTAGTAAAGCATTTATTAATTTAAACAAAGCCGTAATGGCCAATGAAGGGCGAGTTTCATCAGCGCTGAAGCGGATGATTGCATGGGTGAGCAGTAATGCAACAGGATGCCGATATTGTCAGGCTCATGCTATTCGAGCAGCAGAACGTTATGGCGCTGAGGAAGAACAATTAAACAATATTTGGAGCTACAAAACACACCCTTCGTTTAGCGAATCCGAACGTGTAGCATTGGACTTTAGTTTGGCAGCCTCTGTGATTCCAAATGCTGTGGATGATGCTCTTAAAAAACGATTGTACACCTATTGGGATGAAGGAGAGATTGTAGAAATGTTAGGGGTTATTTCATTGTTTGGTTACCTCAACCGTTGGAATGATTCAATGGGAACAAAAATTGAAGATGGAGCTGTGGAAAGTGGGATGATGTACCTTGGGAAAAATGGGTGGAATAAGGGGAAACACCTCTAAATTTATCGCCCAGAAATAACAATTACAATCTCACCCTTTACAGCTGCCTTACTATAATGGTCTAAGAGTTCTTTTGCTGTTCCTCTGCGGGTTTCCTCGAAAAGCTTAGTAAGCTCCCGAGAAATAGAAATTTGACGATCTTTCCCAAAAAATAGACAAATTTGCTCTAGGGTTTTGTTAAGTTTGTGTGGGCTTTCATACAACACTATTGTTCGTTCTTCTTCTGCTAAGAGTTTTAGGCGCGTTTGACGGCCTTTTTTGATGGGTAAAAACCCTTCGAAAATAAAGCGATCATTGGGAAGGCCTGAGTTTACAAGTGCGGGTACAAATGCTGTAGCGCCTGGCAAACACTCCACGGGAATTTGTTCGGCCACGCAAGCTCTTGTAAGTAGAAATCCGGGGTCTGAAATAGCAGGTGTCCCTGCATCGCTAATCAATGCGATTTCAAATCCAGATTTTAATTTTTCTATGATACGGTCCAGTATTTTATGCTCGTTGTGCATATGATAGGATTGCATTGGGGTCGATATTTCGAAGTGCTTCAAAAGTTTTCCTGATGTTCTGGTGTCCTCGGCTAAAATTAAATCCACAGATTTTAGTGTAGAAATTGCACGTAATGTAATATCCTCCAAATTACCAATAGGTGTCGGTACGATCAGCAGCTTCATGAGTACATGTTTATTATCAAAGGTACAATCTTTAAAAACATATTTTATGAAAACCTTAGGATTTTATTAGATCACTAATATTGTTATTAATCTTTTAAATTATTAGTTTAGCGCTTTAAATCTTAGACATGAAAAAAACAGCCTTTTACCTATCTATTTACTTAATATCATTGATGTCCAGTGCGCAAGTTGGAATTAACTACGCAGGGGGGACATCTACAAAATTAGATTACACTTTTCTCAGCCAAAGTACTAATAATGATGACCAAATAAAAGGCTCAAAATACCTCAACGATGATTTCGCTCGTGGTCAGATTTCTGATTTCAATGATAAAATATTTGCAATCCGATATGACATTTATAACGATCAAATGGAATTTCAAGCTGGAGATGGCCAAATTTATGTTATGAATAAAAATAATGTTTCTAGAGAAATTGTGTTTTTAGACAGTAAAACTAGATACAAATTATTTGATTACATAAGTGATGAAGGGAACACTAAATCAGGATATTTTTTAATACTTAAGAGCTTAGGAAAATATAAAATTTTAAAGAAAAATAGGATAATTTTTATTGAAGCAAAGGAATCTTCAACAGGCTATGATGCACCTCACCCTGCTACGTACAAAAAAACTAAAAATAGACATTACATTGTGTTTGATAATGCCCCGGGAGTGCTAATTGATACAAATAAAAAAAAGTTTTCTTCCCTTTTTAAAGGGCAGGAAAAAGATGTATTGAATTTCATTAAAAAAAATAAAATAAAATTAAGTGTTGATGACGATTTAATCAAAGTATTAAATTATCTCAATCCCAAATGATATCCCCAAAGACCTAATTCCCTTTGATTTTTAACAAAAATAGAGTTGATTTTTTAAAGCTATTTTTATTTAAATAGACCAAGTTTCTAAGCTATAGTAGCTTAAAAAGATTTTGTCTTTATAGCAATAAAATCTTTCAAGTAAAAAGGTTCAAAATAAGCTACATCTTCGAACTCTTGTTTTTTAAACTTACAATATGAAAGATGGCACATTTGTTCCGCTGAAGGAAGTTGAGAATCAAAATGAGCATTTGGATGGTTGATGATTGCTTTAGTTTTTTCTACTCCGTTGCCAATAAAAAAAACAGCATTCTTTTGTAGTAAATTGCTGTATGAATTTTCATCTAAAATTTTAGCTGATGTGGTTTCAATAGATTTATATGTTTCGTCAAATACTGCAGAATACACTTCCATTCTTCGAGCATCTAGCATTGGCACAATAATTCCCGATTTAGCTTCCGCTTTATGGGCGAGAACTTCTAGTGTAGGTACAGAAACTAGAGGAATTCCCAATGCAAAACAAAGCCCTTTTGCGGCAGAAACGCCAATACGCAATCCCGTGTAAGACCCCGGGCCTTTACTTACTGCAACAGCATTAAGATCACTCCGCTTTACCCCAGCTGAGCTTAATACAGAATCAATATACACATGCAAGCGTTCTGCATGGGAATAGTTTAAACTATTGTCTTCTTTAAGAACTGTTAGTTTCCCATCAATGGAAAGGGCTACCGAACAATTAGTAGTAGACGTTTCAATATTTAAAATATTGGCCATTTACAAATTTAATGGTTTCCCAAGATAAAAGTCAAGAACTTTAGTTTTAAAAATGAAATCGTATTTGGCACGCACCAAACTAGACTGCGCATTGACCAACTGTGTTCTGTTTTGCTCCAGATCTAAAGAGTTGAGTACGCCGATGTTATAGCGCTCTTGTGCGTTATCAAAAGAAAGTTGACGTGCAGCAACTGTTGTTTGTGCTGAGGTGAATGTTTTCAGCGCTGCTTTAGCATCAGTAAAAGCGCGCTGTATGTTGACCTCGAGGTCTAATTTTGCTTGCTCTAAAGCCAATTTTCTATTCTCTACTTGTATGGAAGATTTTGACAAAGCTGTCTTGTTTTGAAATCGAGAAAAAATTGGAATATTTAAATTTAAAGACAGGCTGTGTCCTTTATTGTCATTAATTTGTTGAAAAAATGAATTGTCGGAAGATAAATTAGAAAAGTTTGCTCCAGTGTTGAGCCCATAGCTAAAACTGAGTGTAGGATAAAATCCACTTTTGGAAATTTCGACACCAAGCTCAGCAGATTCAATA
>Ga0213865_10001160_pt1 | contig 17326 bp, 15 predicted proteins | sample PICome_6_FD_160100 | JGI IMG/M metagenome (GOLD analysis project Ga0213865, IMG submission 160100) | Coastal seawater microbial communities near Pivers Island, North Carolina, United States - PICO282 | ecosystem: Environmental > Aquatic > Marine > Coastal | place: USA: North Carolina...
CCATCACCTGCTAGAACAACGTCGAAACCAGCAATTTTAGCCGCATTAATCAGGTGTGTTATTGATTTGTATTCTCTTATTCTTCCGAAAAAGCCCACCTTTTTGTCGTTACTTTTCATGTTCGATTGGCTCTCCCTTCGATTCATTATACAGGTTGCTGATTTCCCAAATTTGCTGACCCAGTCCCTGAAATTCGGTGCAGCGACAATGATTTCGTCAGCATGAAGTACCGCATCTTTAGCCTGCTTTAACATCTGATTTGATGCAAATTTGTGCATTATACTTCGCCCTCTCATCAAAGGCCAAGTGAATGCCATATCGTGGATGTCAAGGACGGTTTTCCCTTCGAATTTTACTCCCATTGAGTCTGTATCGTTAAGAATCAATATGTCGGATTCAATACTAAGATTCGAAATAAATTTCTTTTTCCTAATCCAAGTTTTTACTGAGTTATTAGTCGGATTTTTACCCATACGGTATCTGATAATTTTGTAACTAGATTTTATTTCAATCTCTGGATGTTGAAACTCACGGTCCCATGCATGAATCTCAACTTTGTGTCCCATTTCTGCTAACCAAGACGCGTGTCTTTCGACTCTAGGGTCTGGCGCACACGAATTGGTTACCACCATCGCTACGTGCGCCATATTTGCTCGGAAAACCATCAATAATTTTGTTTTGTCCCTAGACTAACATTCATTTTGGTTCCGCGCTACGAACCTCACAGAGGCCTGCCTATGGTTGACCAATTACCGAATCTCGGGCGAGAAAAAGAGATGCTAGAAGCAATGGGAATGTCCTCTTTGGATGACCTATTTGCTGATATTCCTGAGCGTGTAAAAATGACAGATGAACTTCCTCTTCCGCCTCCACAATCGGAAGAAGAAATCATTGCAGACGCTCGACGTTTGCTTGGAGCAAACGTTGCACTTGGTGACAGAGTAAGTTTCCTTGGTGCTGGATTAAACAGAAATTACGTCCCCTCGAGCGTCTTCCAGTTAGTAACCCGCGGTGAATTTTTGACTTCGTATACTCCATACCAGCCAGAGGTTAGCCAAGGTATGCTTCAAGCGATGTGGGAATTCCAGACTCTAATCAGTGAACTTGTTGGGCTTGAAGTTGCAAATCTATCCGTTTACGACGTCTCTACTGCGGCTGCTGAAGCTCTTACATGTTCAGTAAGGGTACATAACAGAAAAGCTACTCAAAAAGATACAGTATACGTTAGCGAGTTAATTCCACCGTCTAGAATGTCTGTTATCCACAATTACACACAGGGTGGAGGAATCATTGTAAAGACACTAAAGCACAACTCTGATGGTACACTAGATCTGAATTCCTTAGAGGAAGCGGCTGGTTCATGCGGCATCTACGTAGAGCAACCTAACCCATTGGGTATACTTGATGGAGGACTTACTAGAGTTAAAGAAATCATTGGAGAGCATACAGCATTCATTGTCGGTGTTGCACCTGTAAGTTTGGGATTAGTAGAGGCACCGGGCAATTACGGAGCAGACATTGTTGTCGGTGAAGGACAAGCATTGGGTTCACCAATCACATACGGTGGTCCACTATACGGGATATTTGCATGCACAAAGGCATACCTACGCCAAATGCCAGGCAGAATAGTCGGCAGGTCTATCGATGTTGATGGAAAAGAAGCGTTCTGTTTGACATTATCAACTCGTGAACAGCACATTAGAAGACACCGAGCGACATCAAACATTTGTACAAACGAGACTCTAATCGCATTAATGGGTGCTATGCACATGTCTCTTCTTGGTCCAGAGGGATTACAGAAATTAGCACAAAGAAACATGGCAGCATGTCAGTTAGCAAAACAGAAGTTATCTGAATTAGGAACAATCACTCTTCCACATCTTTCGAGCGCTAACTTCAACGAGTTCGTAGTCGAACTTCCGGGTAGTGCTGCAGATTGCCTAACTTATCTCGACACTCAAGGATTGATAGGAGGATTCGACCTATCTACTTGGTACCCTGAAAGGAGAAATTGGCTTCTAGTTTCATTCAGCGACCAAACCAAAGCAACAGAAATTGAATTGTTGGCAGCACATCTTGCGGTGTGGTCTGCATCACTCGTGCAGGGGGTGGCAGCATGAGCCACTTGTTCGAGCACAATGGGGCAGGCGGAAGAGGATATTCTCAACCGGACCCTATTGCACCATCCGAGAATATCCAAATTCCGTCATCTTTAGTTAGGTCTAATCTTCCAAGGTGGCCAAGATTATCTGAGCCAGAAATGGTACGCCACTACACTTGGTTGTCGAGCAGAAACTTTGGAATTGATACTGGTTTCTACCCACTTGGTTCCTGTACAATGAAACACAACCCACGTGTTAACGAGGTAATCGCACAATTACCTGGCATTGCTGATATTCATCCATTACAGCCCGAACACCAAATCCAGGGCACTCTTGCAATCTTCCATGAGATGCAGGATATGCTTGGAATCTGTGCTGGAATGGATGCAGTGACTCTGCAACCAGTTGCTGGAGCACAGGGAGAATTTACTGCAATACGTTGTATTCAGGAATATTTCAGAAGCAGAGGAGAATTGGGTAGGACCAAGGTAATTGTTCCAGACTCTGCACACGGAACAAATCCAGCAAGCGCATCGATGGCAGGTTTCGAAATTATTGAGATTCCTTCACAAGAAGATGGCAGACTCGACCTCGATGCGCTAAGAGCCGTAGTCGGTGACGATACTGCAGCTATGATGATTACTAATCCAAGTACGCTTGGTGTCTTCGAACCAGAAATTGCTGAAGCCGCAGAAATTGTTCACAATGCTGGCGGACAAATGTACTATGATGGTGCAAACTTCAACGCAATCCTTGGTCTTACCTCTCCTGGATTGATGGGCTTTGATGCTGTTCATTACAACTTACACAAAACATTCAGCCAGCCTCACGGCGGTGGCGGCCCAGGTTCAGGTCCAATTGGTGTTAAGTCCCACTTAGCAGAGTTCCTTCCGGGACCAGTTGTAAAGAGAAGACCAATTATGCCAAACGACCAAGTTACTGCTGCAAACCATGAATGGTGGTATCACTGGCATGAGCCAGAAAGTAGCATCGGTAAGGTTCAGCAGTGGCATGGAAACAGCGGCGCTGTTATTCGATGTTGGGCATACTATCGCAGATATGGGCGTGGTTTGAAGACCATGTCGCAACATGCAGTTCTAAATGCAAATTATCTCAGACACAGAATTATCAAAGAAGCAGAGAAAGCAGGTGTTAGACATCAGTTCGTTGATGGTGCTCCTGTAGATGTGGTAAAGCACGAATTCACAATATCAATGGCTCCAATGAAAGAGCAATGTGGAATCGGTGCAATGGACATCGCTAAGGGACTGCTAGACAAGGGTTACATGGCCCCAACGGTTTACTTCCCTCTTATTGTTCCAGAATGTATGATGGTTGAGCCAACAGAAACAGAATCAAAAGAAACCCTTGACGAATTCGCAAAGAAGTTCGTAGAAGTATTACAAGAAGATCCCGAAACTCTACACAATGCTCCAGTTACCACAAAGGTTCGAAGAGTCGATGAGGTATATGCTGCTAGAAATCTAACGCTCTCCTATCCATTTGATGAGTGATATTGAATAGTCATTGATTTGTGCAGGATTTGGAGTAAGGTAGCCGATGGAGTGGGAAGAGTTTGACGCTCCCGGTGTGGGACCAAGGATGCTATTTCCAATGGCTTGGTCTTTGTTGCCACTTACCGTAGGATTAATTCTCCTAGTTAGAAGCGATGGGCTATGGCCTACTTCATTTCTGGCGGCGGGAATTATGCTGTCACTTGTCGCAGTTTGGCTAGGGGCGAGTAAGGTACCTGGTAGAGTTGACATGATCAAGTTACTAATTTCTCCGTTTGCAGCGTTTTCCTTGCTCTTCCAACCGCCTGAAATAATCCAGGCTATTATCGCTGTAACCGTATGGGTATTGAATTACAAAACCGCTGTGTTCCTTTCTGAAATTTCTCTCAAAGCGTATCGTTTGGAGTGGCCAGAAGATATCAAAATACCTGACGTTAAGGGTGCAACTTTTTTCCGAAGAAAATGGGCTACAAAGCCCCTATTCCGTGTTGGACAGAATCTTGTAAGAGGTGTGATTCATGACGAGAAAGCCATGCTTGAAGCGGATGCTCCTGTAGAGTTCGTGCTGGAGTAAATACGTTCTCTTAAGCAACTGTAAGTTATTCTATTGGTTGTGTTCCAAGGTATTTGGCAGTGGCAGAAGTTTGTCAAAAATAGATTCCAAAATGGGAATCTCCGTCAATTAATCGATGGTTTACCGCGCGGTACGTTGAAGAACCACCGTCAATGGCGCATCGTCATGGACGTAACTATACTACTAGGTTCCAAATCTGATATGCCTGTTGCTGAAAAGTGTACAAAGATTCTCGAGCAATTCGGAGTCTCTTACCAATTACGTGTTGCTAGCGCTCACCGCTCACCAGCTTTCGTCGAGCAAATCGTCCACGATGCAGAAGCTGATGGTTGTACTGTTTTCATCGCTATGGCCGGTTTAGCAGCGGCACTCCCAGGAGCTGTTGCAGCCCTAACTACAAAGCCAGTTATCGGTGTCCCATGTGGCGGTAGAGTCCCTTACGACAGCCTGCTATCAATTGCACAGTTGCCACCTGGTGTTCCAGCAGCAACCGTTGGTGTTGACAGAGGAGACAATGCTGGTTATCTAGCAACCCAAATTCTAGCACTTGGCAATGAAACCTATGCTGCTGCTCTTAAGCAAAATAAGCTAGACCAAGTTGCAAGAGTCAAGCAGATGGATGCTGAGGTCAACGGTAGGGATGCTTGATGTTCGATGCAGCATCTTTCATTGAAGAGTCAGCTCAAAAAATGAAGGATGAAATCGACGATATTGCAATCATTGCTTGTAGTGGAGGAGTCGACTCGACAGTCGCTGCAGTTATTGCAAATCAAGCAGTTGGTGACAAATTACACTGTGTGTATGTCGATACAGGTCTCATGAGGAAAAATGAAACCGAAGAAATCCAGGAAATGCTTGCAGCACACGGCTTGAATTTGACTACAGTTTTTGCTGAAGACCGTTACTTTGAGGCCTTAGTTGATGTCACAGATCCTGAGAGAAAGAGGAAAATCATTGGTGAACTGTTCATCAGAATCTTTGAAGAAGAACAGGCTAAAGTCGGTGCAAAGTACCTCGTTCAAGGAACCATTGCACCAGATTGGATTGAATCAGGTGGTGGTGTTCGTGACACAATCAAGAGTCATCACAACGTGGGGGGCCTTCCTGAAGACATGACTTTGGAGGTTGTTGAGCCTCTACGTGATCTGTATAAGGATGAAGTTAGAGACCTAGCAAGACAACTCGAAATTAGAGTGGCAGACCGCCAACCTTTCCCTGGTCCCGGACTTGCAGTTAGATGTCTTGGTCCACTCACAAAGGAAAGAGTACACGTGGTTAGAGAGGCTTGTGCTATTGTAGAAGAGGAATTAGAAGCAGCAGCGGCAGAAGGAAAAATGGAAATTCCATGGCAGTACTTTGCAGCATTACTTCCTGTACGCTCAGTCGGAGTACACGGGGACGTTCGTGCCTACGGAGAGACAGATGTCGATCGTGCAGTACAATCCCTAGATGGTATGTCAGCGAGATATTCAACGATACCTCATGACGTACTAGCGAAAATCAGTACAAGAATTACCAACACTGTCAAAGGTGCAGTAAACAGAGTTGTTTACGATATCACTCACAAGCCGCCTGGTACTATTGAGTGGGAGTGAAATAATCACAATGGGGTTCTGAATCCCATTGCTCTTACGACACACCAACCAACTCTCGCTTCCCATATGGCGAAAGAGCCACCAAAGACTGCGCCAGCAGCACCTAACCACCAGATTGTTCCTTCAAGCAGTCCTGATAGAATTATTCCTGTAAGAGCCAATCCTCCTAGGACCGCTGAGATTCCTAGTTTCAACCGTGCCGCTTTTCCTGCTGCTCCAATATTACATTCCATGTTCTCACCTACTGTTCTGCACTCAGTTTCGCCCGAATTTTCAGGTAGTTGATTTTCATCCAAAGTGACATCTTTGATGTGATTGAAAGTTTGAGTGGCGCTGAAAATACATCACCAGAGCGTCTGACGATCTCATCGAAAATCTTGGTGTAAGCGTCTAGCATAATTCTTGGTTGAACTCGGGACCTTGGGTCGAGATATTCGAATAAATGAACAGCTGAGGTTTGGTGTCTCCTGACAACCTCAAGGTACTCTCTCATGAAAGAAGCCCAAGATGGATTTTGAGGAAGATTTGGATTTGATAGGTCTTCAACGTCTATGTTATGAGATGCCAATACATCTTTTGGAAGGTAGATTCTACCACGTTCATAATCTTCGGAAACATCTCTTAAGACGTTGATTAATTGCATCTGAATTCCTAAATCAATAGCATGTAACCTTGCACCTCGGTCTTCATATCCATATATCTCAATGAGGATTAGTCCAACTGCGGACGCAACCTTGTAACAGTAGGAACGTAACTCATCCCAGGTATTGCACATCACAGGGAATAGATCATCTTCCATTCCTTCGATGATAGTTTCAAAATCCTGGAGTCTGATTGAGAATTTTGTAAACACATCTTGAAGTGCAATAAATACTGGTTCGTCATTTGGCGAAATCTCTCCTTCCTTGGCTTGGTGCAATTTGTTCCTAATTGAAACTAGAGCCATAAGTCTCTGGTTATGAACTTCCTCAGAGTTAGATGGTGCTCTTCCTGAGTGCAGTTCCCTAAGAATGAGGTCTCGTTGTTTGGTCTGTTGAATCAGGTCGCCACTGATTTCGACAGTTGGCTCTTCATCCCCGTCTACGATATCATCAACCCACCGGCACAGGGCGTAAACAGCGTGAACTGCTCTTCGCTTTTCCCAAGCCAATGCGGAGAATGAGCTGTAGAATGTAGTGGATGCATTTTTGCAGATTTGTTGGCACTGCAAATATGCATCATCGATGACATGAACTTCCATATCGATTCCTCAAGATTGGGTTGGGCTTCCAGGTGTAATTTCGGATTTTTGTGGTGTAACCAAATTTGATGATTTTGTTCGTCGCTTTCTACTCTCGAACCATGTATCGACACCATTCCAGTCTGGTCGTATTCCGAGGCTGTCACAGATTAATTTAGAACTGATTCTTGCTGATTCGTAAATGACAGGTAGACCACTACCAGGGTGGGTTCCTCCGCCAACAAGGTACAGGTTCTTAATTTCATCAAACTCGTTCTTTGGCCTTCTCCACAGCATTTGGTCTAGCCCGTGTGCGAGGTTGAAAACAGCTCCTCTGTAACAGTGCTCGCCCCAGTCCTCAGGAGTGATGACTAGTTCCGAGACGATGTGTTGTCTTAGGTTTTCAAAGCCAAGTTTATTTTCGATTTGATCAATAATCCTGTTTCTAAATGGGTCCTTCTCATCATCCCAGTTGATATTTTCATGGATGTGAGATACCGGTACAAGTGCGTAGACAGTTGAGCAACCTTCTGGTGCCATTTGTGGGTCGGTGACACATGCGTTTTGAACGTAAACAGATGGGTCGTCCCAAGTTAGTCTGTGGTACTTTTCGATGTCTTCTAAGTTTGAAACATAGTCCTTAGAAGCGTAAATCTGGTGGTGTGGTAGGTCATCATAAGTTCTGTCTACACCAAGATAAAGCATGAATGTTGAGCATGAATACTTCTTGTTGTCGATTTTTTTGTTTGACCATTTCCTTCTGACGTTATCAGGGAAGAGAGATGTCATACCTTGTGCGAAATCAGCATTCATTACTACCTTGTCAGCATAGAATTCTCCGTTTTCGGTCACAACACCCTTGATTGTTTTCTTGTCCATGATGACTTCGGTAACAGCCTCGCCCATTCTGAATTCGACTCCCATGTCTCTAGCGATTTCTCCCATTCTCTCGGAGACGCTACCGAGTCCTCCCATCGGATGGAATATTCCATATTCGTATTCCAGGAATGCGAGCATTGTGAACAGACTTGGACAGTTAAACGGTGACATTCCTAAATATTTGGTTTGGAAAGACATAGCAAGCATTAGTCTGTCATCGTCGAAGATTTTCATCAAGTCCTTGGCTACTGATCTCTGTGGTCTAAGGACTCCTGCAACTCTCATTGCTCTTTTCGATAGTAAGTCGGTTGCGCCGAACCATGGCTCCTGTAGGCATTGCTTGGATTTATCCAACTTCAACCTATTATCTTCCAGATATTTCCTGAAGCCCTGAGCATTCTTTTCTCCTGACAATTCTGCAATTCTCTCTACCATTTGGTCAATGTTGCTAGTACAATCAAGCATTCCGCCCTGGCCGAAGATAAGTCTGTAATTGATGTCAAGCTTCTTGAGTTTCAGTTCTTCATGAGCGTCGAGGCCAATTGCCTGAAAAATGTCCTCAATGACCTCTGGATAATGGAAGAATGTTGGTCCCAAGTCATACTTGAAACCGTCCTTTTCGAAGACTTTGTTTCTACCTCCTACTCTTTGTGACCTTTCAAAGACGGTCACTTTCACTCCGGACTTTGCAAGAAGTAATGCTGAGGCTAGACCACCGGGTCCTGCTCCAATAATTGCAACTGATGGTTGTTTTCCGCTATTCATAGTTTTCACGCCGTTGTTTTACTTATTAAAGAAGGGTTTTTTTCCACCGCTTTTCTGCTACTCATTGGAGCACTTTCTAAGAGCGTAGATGTGTCGATTAATGTAGCAAACTCATCTAGGTATGGTCCCATCGAGGAAATTAAATCTACATTTGGGTGTCCTTTCAGAACCATGCCGTCCATGTACATCAAGGAACGGATAATTGGGAATGCTTCATCTCCGAACGAACAGCCTGCAAGTACTGCAGCTTTCACGGTCTTCATCATTTGCTGCGTTAGTGAAACCTCACTGACTGATGTGCCGACAAATCCGTCATACAATTCAAACATAGAATCGTAGTATGTCTGCAGAGTCTTTCCAGTTGGTGCAACGTCTGCCATTGTTAACATTGCATCGAAAGCGTTCTTCAACTCCCCCTTTGCTAGGAAAAAGAAGAATCCAAACAGCGCTTTTCTGACGTGTTCTGGCGCCTCACAAATAGCACCAGTATCAATGAAAATGAAGTTTTTATCATCGCCCATCATTGCATTTCCAGGGTGTAAATCCCCATGGAATACACCCATTCCAAACATGTATGCTCCATGAATCCTAAACAACTGTAGAAGATCTTCCCATTCCATTGTACCTGAATTCAGGTGAGATTCAAGGGTTGGTTCCTTGACTTCTTCCATAACGAGCACATTTTCACTGGATAGGTTCTTCCAAATTTTTGGAAACCGCAGTTTTGGCATAGGGAACTTATCACTGTATTCAGCGGAGAGTTTTTCCAGCCTTTCTTTACCTGTGATTTCGTTCAGGAGGTTCAGTTCTCTCAAAGTATAGTCCTCGATGTGATTAAGCAAGCCAATTGGGTTACCGACTTTCTTGAGTTTAGGATTGAAGAATAATCCCATCTTCATCCATCTTTTCATTCGTTTTACGTCACGTTCAAAGGATTTCTTGAAGTCTCCTTTGATGATTTTGATTACCACTTTGCTGCCATCTTTCAACTCTGCCTTGTGTATTTGTCCAATACTTGCTGCTGCGAATGGGACTGGTTCGATATGTTTGAACTCAGAGCGGAAATTATCGTCGGTGTACTTAGTGAGGAGTTTCTCAAAATTCTCAGAAGGAATAGTCGGTGCTCTACTGTACAATTCTTGGAGTTGGATACACCTATCAGGTTCAAGAAGGTCAGGGCGTAGGGCGCAAATCTGTCCCAGTTTGACTGCTAGTAGGCCCATTGATTGGATTTTATCGATGTCCACCGGCTTCTTACCTTTGAGTTCCTTAGCGAACTTAATGAGTGTTCCCAAGCGCATGTTTTGTAACATCCTTGGCGAGTATATTAACTTCCGTTTTGTTTCCTCAATCGGAAAGCTCTGTGGAATGGGAGGCGTGTCTGTGTATGATGTAATGCCAAAGGTCGTCTGGAACTCCACTTCCTTCTAACCTCTGGATTGCTACATGTGTATCCTTTGAAAATCTCGCAGACAAAGCACCCTCGATAATGCCGTCGTCCATCTCCCACATTGGAAGTGCATCTGGATCATCAACAGGTGGATGATTTAGTCCTACCCTGACATGGAAATTTGGGTCGACGTCGTATTCAAGACGTCCCAATCCTGCATACTCCCACCAATCCATCATCTCATCTAGGAATTCTATGTCATGTTCGATACTTCTCAGAGAGAATGCGATTTCTCTCCCGATTCTGTTACCGATTTGCCTCAACATCAGAGCTATGTCGATTCCCAGTACTTGCAGGTTCGACAGTTTACCCTCTGTCAATTTCTTTCTCGCTTGGTTGACTTCATTTCCAGCAGCAAAGAATGCATCAGGGTCAAAAGGAGTGTCCTCGTCTGGCAATTCATCATCAATGCCCAATGCAGAAGTGATGTTCTTCAGGAATGAACCTTCACCGATTGTTAGTCGTAAAGGGTCGTTGATTTGGTTGTCAGTATATCTTGCAACCGCTGTATCAAACATGACTGCGGACTCCCAAATCGTATCGATTAGATTCACATGTGACTCAGCGAAGGCTGGAGATTCGATGATAAGGGCAGCATCGTCCTTGCCCCTTCCAACAGGGTTGTCTTCAATATTTAGATATTGAATGACTTCAATTCCGTCCTTTACGAATCCTAGAGATTCCAACTCGTCCGAATGTCTTACTTCAATGGAGTCGTGAAGTTCGTTGAAAAATCGGATTGTCCTCTTGTCCAAGTGAGTAATTATTTGGCAGACTACGCCGCTCACTGCAGCATTGTTTACTGCTTCAAGAGCCTCTGGATTTCTACAAAGATGCAGAATGCCATATTGGCCTAGGAGTAAGATTAGTCTTTCTTCGGAATCCTCTGCCATCTTTTTCAATCGGCTGTAGATGTTTCCTCTTTCCTTTAGGACAGCGAAACGTGGATCGTCCGCATTCCTCTGAGTTACTTGTTTAGGTTTTGTTTCCTTTGTGACGTTTTTTGAAATCTCGTCGTAACCCTCAACTAAGCGATTTAGTTGTTGTTTTCTCATCCCGATTATGTGCTCAATCGCCTGATGGACATTCATGCTGGAAAATCTCATTGGTCTGTCAGCTGTTACAGTTACGATACCCATTTCTTGCAATCGTGAAAGACTGTTGTAGGCATCTAGTCTAGTTGTTCCTAGCTCTTTTGCAAGTTCGGAGGCCTTCATCTTTGGATTAGAGCCCAATACTAAAATCGACCTTACCTCGCGTTCATTGAGGCCTGAGTCGATAAGGAGTTCTTCCCACATCTACTGTCCTCCGGATACCTTGGAGATCTCTGCAAGAATCTTTGCTACGTGTCTCCGCGGTCTGAATAACCAATCGTATACGTAGTGCACTTTGTCGTCCGGGCCAATTACAAAAGAAGATTTTGTAGGGAATTGTCCCAGGTGCATTGGGATGTTGTATGATTCACCTACGGCTCTATCTACGTCGGCCAAGAGTGGGAACGGTAAGTCTCCAATAGTTGACTTGAAATCTTTCAGTTTCTCGTAACTCCCTGGTCCAATTCCTACTATGGAACAGCCCGAAGATTTGAACAAATCGTATTGTTCTTTGAAGGTCAAACACCCTCTTTTGCATGTCGGAGAGTTATTTCTTGAGTAAAAGAAAAACACTCTCCACTCCCCATGGAGAGATGAACTGTCGAACATGCTTCCGTCATCAGATTGTAGGATAAAATCGGGCGCAGTCTGGCCAATGATACTTTTTGACATTAAATCACATCACACTTCGAGCAAGTGGCCCATACGCGATGCCTTTGTCCTTAGATATGAAAGATTGTGTTCACTGGGTACTATACAAATCGGGATTCTGTCTTTGACATTTATTCCATTTTCGATTAATTGTAATCTTTTTTCAGGATTATTTGTCATTAGATACAACTCAGTGTAGCCAATAGATTTCAACATAGATGCTGCGATATCGTAGGTGCGAGCATCCGCTGGCAGACCTAGCTGTAAATTTGCATCAAGTGTATCCAAGCCTTGATCCTGGAGAGCGTATGCTTGCATCTTTGCGTACAGTCCTATGCCTCTACCTTCTTGTCGTAAGTAAACAATAGCGCCAGCGCCATGAGATTGTATTTCTTGCATCGACGTTTCGAGCTGCGGGCCGCAGTCACACCGCAATGAACCGAACGCATCCCCTGTGAGGCATTCGGAGTGTACTCTTACGATAGGAGTTTTATCTGGGTTTTCAAGATACAACAGGGCGTGTTCTTTGTTGTTGTTTGGGTCATGGAAAGCCCTTATTCTGAACTCTCCAAATTTGGTTGGCAATAACGCATCGGCATTGACAACACTAGTCTCTCTCTTTTTCGTGAGCATGATATGTTTTCACAACTTGGGTTTATAATAACTCGTTATTTTTCCTGTGGGCGATAAACGGTGCTATAAATACCTCGCAATACTCCTTTTACGCCATGGCCAGTGTACTTTGTGATTTAGGTGTCGCTGCAAGGGCCATTCATAACAACAAAATATTGCTTGTAAAAGAGGCACAGGGGCGCTTCCAAAACAAATGGGGGCTCCCTAAAGGTAGTGTAGATGAAGGAGAAACTCCGGAAGATGCAGTCATTAGAGAACTGTCTGAAGAAACCGGTGTTCATGGCTCAATTGTTGGATTGTCGGCAGTGAGGTCAACAATTTCTAGAGACAAACCAGCTGTTTTCCTGTGCTATGATGTCAATGTCGATGATGACGAACTCTCTATTTCTTCAGAAGAAATCCTGGATATGAAGTGGGCAACTTTAGCAGAATTAGGAAACTTGGATTGGGTCTCACAAACAATGCACAATCTTGCACTGGACGGACTGAGTGGCAAAAGAATGTCAATCAAGGCAACTAGACCTCTCTCAAAACCCCTCGAATATAATGTCTACAACATAAACAGACAATCTAACAACATTGGACAGTGAACTCATGATTCCCAAAAACCGACTACAAACTTTCAATCAGGACGCTCCTCCTGGTGAATGTGTGGTTTATTGGATGATTTCAGCACGTCGATCCAAATGGAACCACGGCTTACAACACGCGATTGAATTAGCCAATCAAAGACAGATGCCACTTGTAGTAGTCGAAGCTTTAGCAATCGCACATCAATGGGCAAATGACAGGTCTCACACATTTGTAATTCAAGGAATGATGGACAACCGAAAGGCATTCGAGGACACACCTGTGACTTATGTCCCGTATGTTGAAACTAAACCATACGAAGCAAGAGGCCTATTGGAGAAATGGATGGAGTATGCAGATGTCTTAGTTATCGATGATTTTCCGGTTTACATGCCCCGCAGAATTCGAGAGATTGCTGTAGAAATCGGCAAGTGCGAAGTTCATTCGGTGGACTCAAACGGATTTATTTCACTTGAACAAGAGAAAGCATTCACCACCGCTTACTCTCTTAGGCGTCACCTCCACAAAACCATTCTTCAACACATGTCTGAATTCCCTGAAGCATCTCCTTTGGATAAGGCTAGACATCTACCAAAATTCTCTGCAGAGAAGGTTGAGAAAATTTTTGCAGAAAGTGACACACCTGTTACGCCCTACGAATTCATATGGAGGATTTGTGAAATTGATGACATTGGACTAAATGCACTTTCCGTACTTGCAATAGACCACAGTGTTCCACCAGTCCAACATACAAAAGGTGGTGCCATAGCAGCATATTCAGCGTGGAGAGGATTTTTCAGAGAAAGGCTGAACGATTACTCTGAAAACCGAAACCAACCAGAACTCAATGGATCTAGTGGTCTTTCTCCATACTTACACTTTGGACATATCAGTCCTCACCAAATTTTATCTGAAATTTTTGCTAAGCACAATTGGGATATCTCAAGAATAATTCCACCTGATAACGGACGACGTTCCGGTTGGTGGGACTTGCCAGAATACGTTGAAGCATTCCTCGACCAAATCATTGTATGGCGCGACCTAGGATTTATTCACTGCTCTAAAGTTCAAAATCATCATGAATTTGCATCCATTCCAGAATGGGCTCAAAAGACCTTGAAGGAACACGAAAATGACCCTCGGCCATACATTTACACCTTTGAAGAATTCGAAAATGCAGAAACCCATGACGAGTTGTGGAACGCAGCTCAAAGGCAACTAAGAACAGATGGCATGATTCATAATTACCTCAGAATGCTATGGGGAAAGAAAATTCTCGAGTGGACCCCAACTCCAGAAGTAGCGATGGAATACATGGTTGCTCTAAACGATAAATGGGCACTCGACGGAAGAGACCCAAACACATACACTGGTATTGGATGGGTTTTAGGTAAATTCGACAGGGGTTGGACTGAGCGACCTGTGTATGGTAAGATACGTTGTATGACAACTGACTCTACAAAGCGAAAGTACCGTACCAAGAAGTACATCGAAACTTACTCAAATTCTCCAACTTCTCAACAAACTTTGTTCAAAAATGCGAAGGTAAACTCGACAAGCGTTCGCTATGAACGGAGGGACTGATATGCCCATTTTTGCACACACTGCAAAATTTTCTGCGGATAAAAAACAACTGTGGAATTGGTACAACAGCGATGGAGCATTCAGACGTATCATGCCTGAGTGGGAAGGAATCAAACCAATCAATGCTGGTAGATTGGTTGATGGTGAAGAGACAATTTTCAAGGTAAAACTCGGACCATTTAGGCAGAAATGGGTTGCTAGACACCACAGTGTAGTAAGTGGTGAATCGTTTGCCGACCGCATGATCAAAGGTCCATTCGGCGCATGGAATCACAATCACAAATTCGAGTCAGATTCTGATGGAACAACATCGGTTATTGACAACGTCGAGTACAAGTTACCTTTGCATATTTTTACCGGTTGGTCAGCAGGTTTCACCGTATTACCGAGGATGAAGCAAATGTTTGAATTCAGAAGTGTTAGAGTTGCAAACGATTTGAAGCAAATTCAATTGACAGCGGAATTACCAAGGCAGAAAATATTGGTTTCAGGTTCAACGGGCATGATTGGATTGCAACTCTGTGCATTCCTGGAAGCTGCAGGACATGATGTTCACAGACTTCTCCGACCAAGTACGAAATTACCCACGGATGTCGATTCATCGAAGGTCATAGTTTGGAATGACATCACTGGGGAAATAATTGACGGAGATATGAATGGATTCGACACAGTCATACATCTGGCAGGTGCAGGAATTGGCGATAAGAGGTGGTCCAAAAAACGGCTCAAATTAATCAGAGATAGTCGAATAATACCCACCCAGAATCTTTCAAAACTACTTGCAGGGCTTGACAATCCACCAACTAGGATGCTATGTTCATCCGCAATTGGGTATTATGGGAACAGAGGAACAGAAGTACTCGATGAATCCTCGTCATCTGGCGATGATATGTTAGCAGAGTTGTGTAGGGACTGGGAGAAATCATCAAACGCTGCAAAAGAATCAGGGATTAATGTAATTCACATAAGGACAGGAATAGTAGTTTCTCCACTTGGTGGAGCTCTCGCAAAGTTACTGCTACCTGCAAAGATGGGTGCAGGTGGCCCAGTTGGAGGTGGGAAACAAATGCAATCCTGGATTTCATTGGATGATGAGATATATGCGATTCATCATTTGTTGATGAAAGATGATGCAGAAGGTGCCTACAACCTCACAGCACCAACTCCAGTTTCGCAAAAGCAGTTTGCAAAGACTCTTGGTAAGGTTCTGAGAAGGCCAGCATTTGCTCCGCTTCCAGGCTTTGTGATCAAACTTCTATTCGGTAAAATGGGTCAAAAACTGGTTCTAGAGGGTCAAGATGTGAGACCAAACAGACTTCTTGAGTCCGGCTATGAATTCACACATCCTGAACTTGAATCTTGTTTGCGTAGTTGCCTAGGCAAGTTCAAACTCTAAGATTGTAGCATGGCGCCGTTTATGGGGCTCGAACCCATGACCTTGGGATTAACAGTCCCACGCTCCACCAACTAAGCTAAAACGGCAACCTTCCGACATACATTTCCTATATGACGGCTTCCATCAAAATCGTCTGATTTTAGTTCTCGATTATCTCAATAATTCGAGTCGATTTTGATGATTTTGTTTTAGATAATGAAAGAGAATTCTGTATGGTTTCGATAAAATCAGCACTCATCTCTTCACGGGTATCAAATCTAATCCAGGCCTCTCCTGCTGTGAGTTCATCTCCGATGTCAACCAACAGTTCTGCACCAACTCCGTGGTCGATGTCTGGGTTTTCTCCGGTTCTTCCTGCACCAAGTTTGCATAGAACCTCGCCGATGGTTAGCGCATTGATTTGCGAAATATATCCGGACCTTTTCGCTATGATGTCTGTCGAGATTGGTGCCCTGTCTAGAACACTCCATGGTTCATGGACTAATTGTGAAACAACTTCAGCGTCCACATTTTGACGAACGCACATTTCTTCGAATTCCTTGAGTGCGGAACCATCACTTATCGAGTCTTGAATCTCATAGCCTAATGCCCCGGCTTGTGCAAAGACCAATTCCATAGTATCGTTAGGTCCCTCTCCTTTCAAACATTGAATGCACTCAGCAATCTCATGGCTATTTCCGTACATCCTTCCAATTGGGTTGTCCATCTCAGTTACCTGAGCAGTGACTTTCATTCCTAGGCTATTACCAGTAGCTACCATCGACTTTGCAAGTGTGACGGCATTTTCTCTAGTTTGCATAAATGCAGCATTACCACACTTCACATCCAATACCAATTTTTCCAGACCTTCCGCTGCTTTCTTTGAAATTATTGAGGCTGTAATTAGTCCAATTTGTGGGACTGTTGCCGTGATATCTCTGATGGAATATAGAATTCTATCAGCAGGGGCGATATCATCGGTCTGTCGTGAGATGAAGCAAGGATTACTTCTCATCTCATCTATGGATAATCCAGTATTGAATCCAGGAATCGCCTCTAACTTATCTATGGTTCCTCCTGTGTGCGCAAGGCCTCTGCCTGCAAGCATCGGAATTGTTGCACCTGCGGCTCTTAGGGCAGGTGCCAGTATGATACTCATTTTGTCCCCAACACCGCCGGTGGAGTGTTTGTCGACCCTGCCGGTTTCCTGTTCCATCTTTTCTCCAGCATTCAACATTGCAAGAGTGAGGTTGGAGGTTTCTTCTGGTGACAGCCCATTGATTTGACATGCCATCAAAAATGCCCCAATTTGTTCTCTTGG
>Ga0213865_10001162_pt1 | contig 17315 bp, 15 predicted proteins | sample PICome_6_FD_160100 | JGI IMG/M metagenome (GOLD analysis project Ga0213865, IMG submission 160100) | Coastal seawater microbial communities near Pivers Island, North Carolina, United States - PICO282 | ecosystem: Environmental > Aquatic > Marine > Coastal | place: USA: North Carolina...
AATGGAGGAAATTCAACTTCATCTGAGAAAAAATCACAGCTCGTAAAATAAAAAACCAGCCCGAAGGCTGGTTTTAAATTAGCGAATTTCGATTTGCTTTTTGGGTTCTGGAATCGCTTCTTTTCGTTTGGGAAGAACGATGGAAAGTAAGCCGTTTTTGTAATTAGCTTTGATGCTTTTCGTGTCAATCGTTTCTGGAATCCGAAAACTGCGTGTAAAGGATGCATAGTCAAACTCTCTACGTGTGAAATGTGTATCGTCTTCCACTATTTCATTTTCAGAGGTGGTTGAAATGGTTAAGGTGTCTTCTTCCAACTCCACATCGAAGTCTTTTTTTTCCTTACCTGGAGCAACGAGCTCCAAATGAAAAGCATCCTCTTTTTCTGTGATATTTACCGCAGGGGTTTGATAAGTTCTCGGTGCCAAGTCAATCCCAAAATCACGTGTGAAAAACTCGTCAAATAAGGAAGGAAACCAAGGTGTTGTTTTACGTATAATATTCATTACTTTAATTTTTAAGTTCAACAACCCTTAATCAAATTATGAACCAAATGAATATTCATGTCATAATGGCATTTATACATCACATTTTAGTGACAAAATGTCTGTCTATCGAAGAACCTCTTGTACCTTGTCGGCAGCTTCTTGAAACAAAACAGCGCTGTGAACAGCCAATCCTGAATTGTCAATCAGCGCTTTGGCAATATCAGCATTGGTACCTTGCAAGCGCACGATAATAGGTACTTGAATCGAGTCACCCATATTTTTATAGGCATCTACAATCCCCTGCGCAACGCGGTCGCAACGAACGATTCCCCCAAATATATTAACCAAAATCGCTTTGACTTTAGGGTCTTTGAGAATCAATCGAAAAGCCGTTTCGACTCGTGCGGCATCAGCCGTGCCACCCACATCGAGAAAATTTGCCGGTTCTCCACCAGCCTGCTTGATCAAGTCCATGGTCGCCATGGCAAGACCAGCACCGTTGACCATACAACCTACATTACCATCGAGAGCCACGTAATTGAGTCCAACTTCTTTAGCCTCCACTTCAACGGGATTCTCCTCTCGCAAATCGCGAAGTGCCTGATAATCTTTGTGACGGAATAGCGCATTGTCGTCTAAAGACACTTTGGCGTCAACCGCTAAAATTTTATCATCTGATGTTTTTAACACGGGATTGATCTCAAAAAGAGATGAATCAGACTGTACATAGGCCTTGTAAAGTGCCGTTACAAAACGTACCATTTCTTTAAACCCATTGCCCGAAAGACCCAGATTAAACGCCACGCGACGTGCCTGAAAAGGCATCAAGCCAACTGCAGGATCTACATCTTCCGTAAAAATCAAATGTGGGGTTTCCTCTGCAACGGTCTCAATGTCAACTCCACCCTCAGTCGAATACATAATCATATTGCGACCCGTAGAGCGATTCAACAAAACGGACATATAATATTCCTCTGGTTCAGAATCCCCAGGGTAATAGACATCCTCAGCAATCAAGACTTGATGGACACGCTTGCCTTCCGGAGGGGTTTGTGGAGTCACCAAATCCATCCCCAGAATACTGCCAGCCACTTCCTCGACCTTGTCGATTCCTTTGGCGAGCTTCACACCACCGCCTTTGCCACGGCCCCCTGCATGAATCTGGGCTTTGATCACAAACCAAGATGTGCCTGTCTCTTCAGACAAGGCCTCGGCTGCCGTTACTGCGTCTTTTATGTTTTGGGCAACTTTTCCCCTCTGTATGCGAACCCCAAATGAAGATAAAATCTCTTTGGCCTGGTACTCATGTACGTTCATTTTGCTGTTTGTTTGCTGCAAAAATAGAAAACAAGCACCGATCACAACAGAGAATTATTATTTTGTTTTGTTATATTTATAACATTTTGTTGTATTTTTATATCATTCTCAAAAATGGTTTTGATATCAGTAAGAACAAAGTTAGATTTGCAGCAAATTCATCCCGATGGAAAATACCGTATTGACATCGATAGCAAATCAATTTGGAAGTCCCATCTATGTCTATGACGCAGATAAAATGGAACACCAATACAAGCGATTGACACAGGCATTTCAAAATGTACCGCAATTGCGAATCAACTATGCCGTGAAGGCCCTATCCAATGTGAATATCCTCAGCTTTATGCACAGTCTGGGTGCTGGATTGGATACCGTCTCGATACAGGAGGTCAAACTCGGTTTGTCTGCAGGGGTTCCTGCCCAGATGATCATCTTTACGCCCAACGGAGTATCGCTTGAGGAAATCGAGGAAGCGGCAGCACTCGGGGTTCAAATCAATATCGATAACCTCTCTCTACTCGAGCAATTTGGGAGCAAACACCCTGATGTTCCTGTATGTATCCGCATCAATCCCCATGTGATGGCAGGTGGCAATGCCAATATCTCTGTGGGACATATCGACTCCAAATTTGGGATCAGCATCCATCAATTGCCACATATTGTTCGGATTGTCGAAAATACAGGCATGCGCATCAACGGGATTCATATGCACACAGGCAGTGATATTCTTGATATCGATGTGTTTTTGCATGCGGCTGAAATTTTGTTTACCACCGCAAAGTCCTTTCACAATCTTGAGTTTTTGGACTTTGGGAGTGGATTTAAGGTGCCTTATCATCCCAACGATATTGAGACCAATATCGAAGAATTGGGACAAAAACTTGGGGAGCGGTTTCAATCGTTTTGCAAAGACTACGGCAAAGAATTGACCTTGGCGTTTGAGCCCGGGAAATTTTTGGTGAGCGAAGCGGGATATTTCCTCACCCAAGTTAATGTGGTCAAGCAAACCACCTCAACGGTATTTGCGCAAGTCAATAGTGGGTTTAACCACCTCATCCGACCCATGCTCTACGGCTCACAACACCATATTGAAAACATCTCCAATCCCAATGGACGCGAGCGGTTTTATTCTGTAGTGGGCTATATCTGCGAAACGGACACCTTTGCCAACAACCGAAGAATCAATGAGATTTCGGAAGGCGATTTGTTGTGTTTTCACAATGCGGGTGCTTACTGTTTTTCCATGGCGAGCAACTATAACTCACGCTTCCGTCCAGCGGAAATTTTCTGGCACCAAGGCGAAGCCAAATTGATTCGAAAAGCAGAACAGTTTGATGATTTACTTCACAACCAAGTTGTTCTTGACTTGGCTGCGGTGAAGGTATAACTACCCAATCACCCCAGAGCCAATCAACTCATCTTGAAGATACCAAGCGGCAAATTGCCCAGCGGCAATCGCAGACTGTGGTTGGTCAAAGACCAAATACAGCCCTGTTGATGTTGGATGTAGCGTTGCTTTTGCCAATGGCTGACGGTAACGGATACGCGCCCATACCTGCATGGGCTCATGGGGCATCAAATCTGGGCGTACCCAATGCATGTCCGCTTGCGCAATCCACAAGGCAGAACGTAGCAGCCCGGGGTGAGACTTTCCCTCGCCAACATAAATAATATTGTCTTTTACATCCGTAGCCAAAACAAAGAGCGGGTCTTTGGTACCGCCAACAGCCAAGCCCTTCCGTTGACCCACAGTAAAAAAATGCGCTCCATCATGGGTGCCAACCTCTACCCCATCCGCAGCCGAGTAACTGTATTTGGTGGCAAGCCCTTCGGGTGTTTCTTCGCGCTTGATTTGATACATCGGATGGGAATCGGGAATCTGAATAATTCGACCTGTTTTAACGGCAAGTTGTTGCTGTAAAAACTCTGGTAAACTCACTTTTCCCACAAAGCACAAACCCTGTGAGTCCCGCTTTTCCGCAGTGACCAACCCTTGTTCTTTGGCGATTTTCCGAACCTCTGACTTGGTCAATTCGCCAATTGGAAACAGTGTTTTGGCCAATTGCGCCTGATTGAGCTGACACAAAAAATAAGATTGGTCTTTGTTGTTGTCCACCCCTGCCAACAAGCGGTAGTGTGTTGTTCCTTCGATCTCCACTTGTCCTTTTCGGCAATAGTGGCCCGTAGCCACAAAATCAGCTCCCAATTCCATTGCGATTTTGAGAAATACGTCAAATTTAATTTCACGATTACACAAGACATCTGGATTGGGTGTACGACCACGCTCATACTCAACAAACATATAATCCACAATGCGTTGTTTGTATGCCTCGCTTAAATCCACGGTTTGAAAGGGAATCCCAAGTTTTTCAGCGACTAGCATCGCATCGTAACTGTCCTCGAGCCAAGGGCACTCTTTGGAGATGGTGACGCTATCGTCGTGCCAGTTTTTCATAAACAAACCGATCACCTTATAGCCCTGCTGTTGCAACAGATAAGCTGTCACACTCGAATCGACTCCACCAGAGAGTCCAACAACTACACGTTTTGAATCGGATTTCATCGCGAAGCAAAGGTAACCAAAAGCGGTCTAGCGACGGCGACCTGTCCGTTTTTGCTGTTCGGCTTGTTCCATCATCTCTTCCATTTTTCTTTGGAATCGACTTTGCTTTTTGGGCTTCTTTTTGTTTTCCTCAATCTGGATAAAGATTTTTTCTTCATCGATGATATAGTTTTTAATCACCAACATTATCCCAATGGTAATGAGGTTTGAAATCAGATAATACAAACTCAATCCAGAGGCGTAGTTATTAAAGAAAAACAACATCATGATCGGCATGAGGTAAATCATAAACTTCATGTTTGGCATACCGGGTTGGGTGGGTTGCATTTGCTGACCCATGGTCATTTTTGAATACACAAAAATAGCGATTGATGCCAAGAGCGGGAACAGACTCACATGATCTCCATAAAACGGGATGGAAAAAGGAAGGTCTAAAATGGCGTCATAGGACGACAGGTCCTCCGCCCATAAAAAGGATTTTCCACGAAGGGAGAAGGCAACTGGAAAAAAGTAAAACAATCCCAAGAAAACGGGCAACTGCAACAAGCTCGGCACACAACCAGCCATGGGGTTTGCCCCTGCCTTGGAGTAGAGCTTCATGGTTTCCTGTTGCTTTTTCGCACGGTCATTTCCATATTTATCATTGAGCGCATTGATTTCGGGTCGTAATACTTTCATTTTTGCCTGTGACAAATAAGATTTATAAGTCACAGGAGATAGTGCCAATCGAACGATGATTGTCATCACAATAATGGCAATTCCATAAGGCAAGAACCCACTCAACAACCCAAACAAAGGGAAAAACAAAAAGCGGTTCATCCATCCGATGATACCCCAACCAAAAGAGATGGATTCGGAGAGATTCTCATCATAGGTTTTTAAAATCTCATAATCTGTTGGACCGATAAACCAGTCAAATGACGTGTTTAAAGCCCCATTTTGAGAAGCGATGGCTGTTGTGGTTTCAAATCGTTTTAAAAACACCGAATCGTCGCTGTTGTCGGGGTTCATCAAAGAAGATGACTCCACATCAATCGACTCAAATTGGGTGGTTGGAATGAGAATCATGCTAAAGAAATGCTGTCGGTACGAAATCCAAGACACCGCTTTGTCTTTATCATCATCTTCACCCATCGCAGATAAGGCCTGCACTTTATCGCCTTCATACTGATAGGTCAACTGGGTGTATCGGTTTTCATAATCGGCACTCAATGCATGGCGAAACCCATCCAAGCCCCAGTATAAATCGGTTTCGGGCTGAACGTTCAAACCACTAGAGCGTATCCCAAATTGAAAACGATATGCCTGACTGTCTTCCCGTTCTTTGGAGAGGGTATAAATATAGTCCAATGTTCCTCCTGCGACTTGAGAACGCATCGTGAGTTGGTTCCCATCTAGAGTCGGCAAAAAGTCCAAGTCACGGGTGTTGAGCAAAGCTCCGTTGGCTTCGATCCGCAAGTTGAAATCTGTGTTTCCGTCTTTGACAACAAAAACCTGCTCGTTGAGGTGGTTGGTGTGTTGTTTGAGTTCAGCTTCTTGGATAAATCCTCCTTTGGAGGTTACTGCCAAGCGCAACAACTCATTTTGTAGTGTTGTGACTTGTTCGGGTATGGAATCCATCACAACGGGTGCATTATTTGCAACCGGAACGGTAGGTTGCGGAGCATCATCCACTTGGGATTGGGTAGTTGTGGGATTGGTCTCCAACTGCGCATTTTGCTCCATCATTTCCGACTGGTCATACATCATCCAAATCAGAACGAGGAAAAGCAAAAAGAAACCGATAATTTGTAAGGGGTCTATTCTTTTTTCTTCCATCTTGGGTTATTTTTTAGATTGAGCATAGCGGTTGCACGCATTCACAAAACCGACAAACAAAGGGTGTGGGTTGGCAACTGTACTGCTGTATTCTGGATGATACTGCACGCCGACAAACCACGGGTGTGCAGGGAGTTCAATCGCTTCCACGAGTTTGGTTTCGGGGTTGACTCCCGAGGCAATCATGCCATGCGCTTGATATTGTTCGTAATAGGCATCATTGAACTCATAGCGGTGACGATGACGTTCTTCGATGCGGTCATTTTGATACACCTTATGCAACAGTGAATCCTTTTCAATCGCGCAAGTCCAAGCACCCAATCGCATGGTTCCGCCTTTTTGAATGATATTGCGTTGTTCATCCATCAACGAAATCACGGGGTGCGGGGTGTCCGCATCCATTTCAACGGAATTGGCAGCGGGTAGTTGGAGTACATTCCGCGCATACTCGATCACAGCCATTTGCATTCCCAAACAAATCCCAAAGAATGGAATCTGATGTTCACGAACATATTTGACCGCATTGATTTTGCCTTCAATCCCACGCTCTCCAAAGCCCGGTGCGACGAGAACCCCATCGAGATTGGCGATTTTTTCTTGTACATCTTTTTCCTCCAAATACGAGGAATGAATCGGAACCACTTTGACTTCTACTTCATTGGCAGCACCTGCATGTACAAAAGATTCCAAAATCGATTTGTACGAATCTTGCAACTCAACATACTTTCCGATAAGTCCAATGGTTACCGTGCTTTTTGGGTTTTTGTGACGTTTGAGAAAATTCTTCCAGTGGGTCAAGTCGGGTTGGTTATCATCTTCAATTCCCAATCGCTTCATCACCACCTGATCCAGACCTTCTTCATACATCAATATCGGCACGTCATAAATGGTCTCTGCATCGATCGATTGAATGACGGCTTCTTGCTCGACATTGCAAAACAAGGCCAGTTTTTTCCGTAAATCGTCCGAAAGTTGGTGTTCGGTTCGGCATACCAAAACATCTGCATTGATTCCGCTTTCCATCAGGGTTTTTACAGAGTGTTGGGTGGGTTTGGTTTTCAATTCTTTTGCAGCGGATAAAAACGGCACAAGCGTAAGATGGATAACCACGCAGTTTTCCCGACCGAGTTCCCATCGCAATTGACGTACGGCCTCGATATAGGGCAAGGACTCAATATCACCGACTGTACCACCGATTTCGGTAATCACCACATCGTGCTCGTCGCCTTTCCCCAAAAGTTGCATGCGCGCCTTAATCTCGTTTGTGATATGCGGAATCACCTGGACGGTTTTCCCTAAAAAGTCACCGCGTCGTTCTTTCTCAATCACACTTTGATAGATGCGCCCCGTTGTGACATTGTTTGCCTGCGAGGTCTTCACATTGAGAAAGCGCTCATAATGTCCGAGATCCAAATCGGTCTCAGCGCCATCGTCTGTCACATAGCACTCCCCATGCTCGTAGGGGTTGAGCGTTCCTGGGTCAACATTGATATAGGGATCAAATTTTTGGATGGTGGTTCGCAAACCGCGGGCTTGTAACAATTTGGCGAGGGATGCGGAGATAATGCCTTTCCCTAATGATGAGGTCACTCCACCGGTTACAAAAACGTATTTGGAATTTGGCATTAATCGCTATTTTTTTCCAATTCGTGAACAAAAGTACAAAACGACCATGACAAATTCATCGGATTATTCATCGGGTAGCTCTATGGTTTCATATCCCTTGTGTTGGAGTAAATACACCGCTGTGTTTCGAAACCCTTTGGCTTGCTCCTGAAATAGGAATTTATTCTGTAAATATTGGGTTTCCCCAAGTTCAAAGCCATCGATCAATTCTTCTCGTATGGCGGTTCGGAGTGACAAATCGGTCATCAACTCATACCCACGAATGGCTTCGCGAGTCGGTACTGTACCATAAGCGGACTCATAGCGTTCGTACAAGCTGGTCAATGCAATTGGATTGATATCAAATGTTTCTGCATAGGTAAACGACAGATTTCCCAGATGTGATTGGTCGATGTTTTCATCGTCGTATGCCGACGAGCGATCCAAGGTCATGAGTTTTGTTTTTCGGTCCTCGTTTTGCTGGGCATTCAGCATTGACACCATACTGATGATCAGGTTGGTTTTTTTGGTTTCCAGAAACACCCAGTTTTGCTCCAAATGCGAGGTCAGCGAGTCGATGAGTTCGGGTTTGACGAAATTGAATTCTGGGTCAGGGTATACAATTTCTGCCAAAGGGAACTGTTCTTTTAATCGATTTTGAGTCGCCAGATTTTCAGCATCGGCCACAATCACCACACAGGGATTTTCTGCCGATTGGTCCAGAGAGTCGATATAGCGATGCATGCGTTCTCTGAGCAATTTGCGATCCGTTGAGCTATGTACCACGTTTTTGCGCATGGCTAACGGCTTGGTCGTGAGCGGAGAAACCAAGGGATACTTGCGGTTTTCCAATTTTTCAGAGACCGTGTTAAAGTGTCGTGGCACAAAAGGCCCAACGACAAAATCATAGGACGAAAAGTCATTGGCGTCCAAGAGTTGGTTGATCCGAAAGTTACTGTTTTCCGTATCCAAGACTGTGAAATCGATTGACAAACCAAGTTCGACAAGATCTTCCATGGCCAAGCGTGCGCCTGCATAGAAGTCGAGGGATATGGTTTGCAAATTTCTTGTTTGTAAAATCTGATTCGTTTGTGCCACCGAGTCAATCGGAACTGTTGGTAGGCGAAATGGCGCCAACAAAGCCACTTTTAACTCCGTCTGTCGAAACAAACTATCGCGCAGATTGACCTTTTCAACGATCAAGTTGTCTTCTGTGGTATAGGTCGGAGAATTGCGTTTGGGTAGGCGCAGGATCATTCCTGCCAACAAACCCTTTTCTGACAACTCGGGATTGAGCGCAATTAGCTCTTCCTCACTCACGCCAAACTTCACTTCCAAGCGATAATAGCCCTCTTTGGGTTTTACCGTATAGTAGTTGTAATTGGGGTCAAAGGAGTTGGTTTCGACTGACGCTTCTGGAATCACAAGCATTTGATCAATCGATATGACTGCATCCATGTCTGGATTTGCCGCTTTGAGTTCTTCGAGGGTAATCCCGTATTGATAAGCCACACGCCAAGGCGTTTCCCCTTTTTTGACTGTATGGGTATTGGCTTGGGGTTCTGGTTCTGGTGGGGGTGGAATCTCTTTATACCGCGGAATTTTGAGTTTCATTTTCCGCTTTAAACCATCTTTCAGCTCGGGATTATAATACAACAACTGTTGCGCACTGATTTCATATCGTTTTGTCAAGCTAAAGCTGGTATCCCCTTTGCGGACTTTATGAATCAAAAAGTGTGTGCGATAGTCTTCATTGGGATCCTGTGCTTGCAGATTTGCGGTAAGCAACCCAAACACAAGTCCAAAAAAGAAAAGCACACGCCTACTCCCACTCAATCGTGGCAGGCGGTTTAGAACTGATATCATAAACTACTCGATTAATTCCTTTGACTCGGTTGATGATTTTGTTGGAGATGTTTTGCAAAAAGGGATAGGGCAAATTCACCCAATCTGCTGTCATTCCATCGGTGGACTCCACAGCCCGAAGCGCAACGCATTTTTCATAGGTTCTTTCGTCTCCCATGACCCCTACACTTTGCACAGGTAGCAATATCGCACCTGCTTGCCACACTTGGTCGTAAAGCCCTTCTTGCTTTAGTCCATCGATAAATATCGCATCGACTTCCTGGAGCATCTGTACTTTTTCGGCTGTGATATCCCCCAAAATCCGAATTGCCAAGCCAGGCCCCGGAAAGGGATGGCGACCGAGCAAGCTGGGAGATAAGCCCAAGGTTTTCCCAACTCGTCTCACTTCGTCTTTAAACAACATCCGTAGGGGTTCAACCACTTTGAGTTTCATATAGCTTGGTAATCCCCCGACGTTGTGGTGGGATTTGATCGTTGCCGATGGTCCATTGACAGAAACAGACTCAATCACATCTGGATAAATCGTTCCTTGTGCCAACCATGTGATGTTGGTCAAGGCAGTGGCTTCATCATCAAAAACATCGATAAACACCTTTCCGATGCGTTTGCGTTTTTCTTCTGGATCTGATACTCCAGCCAAGTGTCCTAGAAAGCGATCACTGGCATCGACGCCTTTTACATTGAGACCCAAGCCCTCATACTGCTTTAGAACATCGGTAAATTCATTTTTTCGCAACAGCCCATTATTGACAAAGATACAATGGAGCTGAGAGCCAATTGCTTTGTGTAAAAGCATGGCTGCTACCGTAGAATCGACTCCACCCGAAAGACCCAAAACAACACGATCCTCTCCGATTTGATTTTGCAATGCTGCGATGGTCATCTCGGCAAATGAACTCGGTGTCCAATCTTGAACAACTCCAGCAATGGAGACCAAAAAGTTTTCCAACAACTGCTTACCGTCAGTGGTGTGATAGACTTCAGGGTGAAACTGAATGGCATAGGTCGTTTCGCCTTCAATCCGATATGCGGCATTGTGCACATCATCAGTGCTAGCCAAACAAACTCCTCCTGTGGGTAGGGTTTGAATCGTATCACTATGGCTCATCCATACTTGTGTACCTTGAGAAATACCCGCAAAGAGGGGGTCATCGTTGATCGTTGTGAGTTTGGCACGTCCGTATTCCCGCGTACTGGAAGGTGCAACCTTACCACCTCCAAAGTGCGCCAGGTATTGGGCGCCATAGCATACTCCAAGCAAGGGTTTTTTTCCACGGATTTCTGCTAAATCGGGATGGGGTGCGTCATCTCCACGAACCGAAAAGGGCGAACCCGATAGGATCACCGCTTTAAACGTATCGATCTGTTTTGGTGGGTTGTTAAATGGGTGAATTTCACAATAGATATTCAATTCGCGTACGCGTCGAGCAATCAGCTGGGTGTATTGTGAACCAAAGTCTAGGATTAAAACCTTGTTTTGCATGGTCAAAAATACGATTTCTACCTCGTACTTTTTCTATATCCCTTGCTTTTTTTTACAGCGAAAAGCACATAAAATCTTTTTCGTTTGGGTCGATATGCTTTATCAAAAAGGGGATGAAATCATCGCCATACTGCAAAACAAACTCTGCAAAATTGACACTGCGCTCTTGCAAATCTCCCATCGGGAATAGCTGTTGTTGGAGTTCGGTTAGGCGATTGACATGATCAACCAATTTGATACGTTGGGCTTTGAGTAGTCTTTTTTCGAGTCGATCAATTCCCTTTTTTTGCTTTTTTTCCTGTGCTTCTACTGCTCCCAAAAATGAAGCATCGGTTTGTTTTGCAAGGGCGTAAAGTGCACCAAACTGCTGATCCAAATGCGCTTTGAATTCCCCCAAATCGATATCGATATTGCTGATTTGACGAACCCGATGGTTGATCAACTCGTTGGTTGGTAGAAACAAATCGGTAATCGAAATATCCAGTTTGTCGATCTTTTGTTGCTGCTTATCGCCGATCAACAAAACCGAAGATCGCAGTTTGAGCATGGGCATGGGCAAATCAAAACTCGAAAATACCGCGCTGAGCTGCAACCAATAGGCCAACTCCGAACCACCGCCAACAGTCACCAAATTGGGCAAAATCAGTTCTTGATAGATCGGACGAAACAGTGCGTTGGGGGAAAATCGTTCGGGGTGGGATTTGATTTCCTTGATCAATTCCTGTTTGGAAAATGAAATCTCTGTATCGACAACCCCATAGCCAGTTGTGGTTTTTTCGATGCGTTGCCGTCCTGACTCTCCCATATAAAATAGGTTGATGTCTCTGGGATTGACCTGTGCTTTAATCTTGGTTTGCGAAACATCATTTAGTTTTTCCACTGTCGTTTCACTCCCCTTTTGGATGAGTTGCTCCTCGCATTCTCGTTGGAGATAAGGAACAAATTCTTGCTTGAGTCGAGCGTCATCACCATCAACAATGACCAAACCATAGCGACCAAAAAGCTGATGAACCAAAAAGCGAGTCGCATCTGTCAAATTGGAATGCGCGACATAGCTTTGCGCAAAGAGATCCTGGAGTTTTTCCGCATGCGGACGATCGCCCAAATGCTGTTTCCAAACCTCCAAAACCTGACCCAAACCCTCAGTTGACAAACGCCCCACTGGTCCCTGTTGCTCACTTGACCAATGAATGCTCTGCCCATTGACTGAAAAGTGGTTGATTTCTTCAAAATCGTGATCTTCTGAGGCCATCCAATAGACTGGTACATAGGTATTCCCGTCCTGAAGTGCGTTCCATTGGTTTGCAATCTTTATGACGTCTATAATTTTATATAAAAAATAGAGCGGTCCCGTAAACAGATTCAGCTGATGCCCTGTAGTTATGGTAAAACTCTTAGGCGACAACAAGCTGTCGATCTGAATGGTGGGCGCATCCTTGATGTGATGGTATTGGGCAGTCAGTACCTCTTTGAGGGTTTGTCGCTGTTGGGCGGTAAATCGCTTTCCCTGCTGTTGGACATGCGTTGCATCGGGTTGATTCGCAAACGGACGATAAAAACCTGCTAAAGCAGGGTCTGCAGAAACCACACGATTTGCCAAATCAGGCAAGCGCTGCGTGGATGTATGTGGAATCCGATGGATTTGCATGCCGTAAAGATACAACACAGATGACTAGGGACTCGAAAGCGGGAAAATACAATAGAGATGCTTTGCTTTAAAGCATTTCGATTAACCGTTAACGAATAACGATTAACTTTTACCTTTTGAATGCAATTGGCTCTGTTGGGCTGGCGTAGAGGTCAAAGTCTTCGGCTTGTTCAATCGTAACGTCCACAAAATCGCCCAAACGCAAGTAGTGTGCCTTGGCGTCAATGCGGATTTCGTTGTCGACATCTGGTGAGTCATACTCCGAACGCCCGATATAGTAGTTGCCTTCCTTGCGATCGATCAAACAGCGCAGGGTTTTCCCAATCATTTGCTGATTGTTCTCCCATGAGATTTGGGATTGGATGGCCATGATTTCGTTGGCGCGTTGCTGCTTGACTTCGGCGGGTACATCGTCAACAAGTTGGTGGGCATGTGTATTTTCCTCATGGCTATAAGTGAAGCACCCCAATCGGTCAAATCGGGTGTCGGACACCCATTGTTTGAGCAATTCAAAATCTTCTTGGGTTTCGCCGGGATAGCCCACAATCAGGGTGGTGCGTATGGCCATATTGGGTACACGTTCTTTGCAGGTGTTGAGCAGGGCGTTGGTTTTTGCATAGGTTGTTCCGCGGCGCATGGATTTTAAAATGTTGTCTGAAATATGCTGTAAAGGCATGTCGATATACTGACAGACTTTGGGTTCGTCGAGAATCACGTCGAGGACATCGAGGGGGAAGCCCGTCGGAAATGCATAGTGCAATCGAATCCATTCGATACCATCGACGGTAACGAGTTGGCGCAACAAGTCGGCCAATCGTCTTTTTTTATACAGGTCAAGCCCGTAATATGTTAGGTCTTGGGCGATTAAAATCAGTTCTTTTACTCCGTTGGCTGCGAGCTTTTTGGCTTCTTGCACGAGGGTTTCTATGGGTGTGGATCGGTGTTTGCCTCTCATCAGCGGAATCGCACAAAACGAGCATGGGCGGTCACAGCCCTCCGAAATTTTCAGATAGGCATAGTGCTTGGGGGTTGTGGTCAGGCGTTCTCCGATGAGTTCATACTTGTAGTTTGCACCTAAGGCCTTGAGTAAAATGGGCAGGTCTGTGGTTCCAAAAAACTGATCGACTTCGGGAATTTCCTGTTCCAAATCGTCTTTGTAGCGTTCGCTCAAACAGCCCGTTACAAAGAGCTTATCGATAGTTCCAGCTTCTTTTTTCTTGGCAAAGTTGAGAATCGTTTGCACAGATTCTTCCTTAGCGTTATCAATAAACCCACAGGTATTGACCACCACGATATTGCCCTCTTTTTCATGGACGACTTGTTTGTCGTTGGCCCGAAGTTGTCCCATCAAAACCTCGGAGTCGTAGATGTTCTTAGAACAGCCCAAGGTAACGACATTGATGGTGTTTTTTTTAAGGGATTTTGTTCGCATATTAGGCCATTAAAACAAGGAATCTACAAATTCTTTTGGACGAAATTCTTGCAAGTCTTCCTTCCCTTCGCCAACCCCGATATATTTGACAGGCACTTGCATTTGATCGCAAATCCCCAATACCACTCCCCCTTTAGCAGTGCCATCAAGCTTGGTGATGGCCAAGGCAGTGATTTCGGTAGCTTGTGAAAATTGACGCGCTTGCTCGAATGCGTTTTGCCCCGTAGAGCCATCGAGTACCAACAACACCTCATGGGGTGCATCGGGAATCGATTTTTGAATCACTCTTTTGATTTTTGCCAATTCGTTCATCAGATTGACCTTGTTGTGTAATCGTCCTGCGGTGTCGATAATGACATGATCGACGCCTTGGGAGAGTCCAGACGCAACCGCATCATAAGCCACAGAAGCTGGGTCACTGCCCATCTGTTGCTTGACAATCGGCACGCCTACTCTTTCTGACCACATGGTCAGTTGATCGACTGCTGCAGCGCGGAAGGTGTCTGCAGCACCGAGAAGGACTTGCTGACCAGCAGCGTGATAAAGGTGGGCGAGCTTTCCAATGGTGGTGGTTTTACCAACGCCATTGACCCCCACAACCAAAGTTACTCGTGGTTTAACTTCGCGCGGGCTTTCCTCTTGTAAGTCCAACAAAGTGGTGATTTCGTCTCGAAGGATTAAATGCAGCTCCTTGGAATTCATGTACTTGTCCTTGGCCACACGTTTTTCAAGAAGGTCTATGATTTTTAGGGTGGTATCCACACCGATATCCGCACTGATCAATACCTCTTCCAACTGATCTAATACACTGGCATCAACCGTACTTTTTCCAGCAACTGCTTTCCCAATTTTGTCGATAAGCGATTGCTTGGTCGGCTCGAGTCCCTTGTCTAATTTTTCTTTGGAAAAAAACCGCTTGAAAATCCCCATTCTTCTTTTTTGTAAATGTAAGAAATAAAAAAAGCCACGAATCGTGGCTTTTATCACTGTTTAATGTGGTTGTTATTTTTTGGCAAGCCACTCATTCACTTGCTCAGGGAGCATCGTAGATTCTACAAAAGTGTACGCACCAGATTTATCGCTTTTAACCATTTTGATGGCTTTGGTCAAACGTTTTGATGATGTCTGTAAAGTTGCAACGGTTTTCTTTGCCATGATTACTTAATTTCTTTGTGAACAGTCATTTTTTTCAAAATCGGGTTGAATTTTTTCAATTCAATACGATCAGGCGTGTTCTTTTTGTTTTTGGTTGTGACATAACGAGATGTACCAGCAAGGCCTGAAGCTTTGTGTTCTGTACATTCTAAAATCACTTGAACTCTATTTCCTTTTTTAGCCATGACAATGTATTTAGAGGACGCCTTGGGCTTTGGCTTCTTTGAGCACGGCCGCAAGTCCTTTTTTATTGATGGTTTTTAAAGCAGACGTTGAGAGTTTGAGGGTGATCCACTTCTCTTGATCTGTCAAGTAGAAGCGTTTTTTGATCAAGTTCACTTCAAAACGTCTCTTTGTTTTGTTCATCGCGTGGGAAACATTGTTTCCAACCAACGCTTTTTTACCGGTAATTTGACAAACTTTTGGCATTGCAAAAATTGATTTTTGTAATCGGAGTGCAAATAAACAATATTTTTAACGTACTGGCAAATGTTTTTTATCGATTAGCCCAGCATTTTTCTCGCGAGCTCCAAGGCCTTATTCACGGTTTTCTGAACGGTCTTTTCTCTGTTCTTGCCAAAGGCAAAGCGTTCAACACGTTCAAAATCGGGTCCGACAAGGGCAATCACCACGGTTCCCACCTCTGCATCGGAGTCGCCTTTGGTTGGTCCTGCATTGCCAGTTGTTGCGATGGCATAGGTGCTTTTCATTCGATCACGAACCCCTTTGGCCATCGCCAAAGCGACCTCCTCACTCACCACAGTATGTGTTTTGATCAAATCGTCAGATACTCCCAATACATCTTGCTTGGTCTCTGTTTTGTAAGCGACTACTCCCCCATAAAAATAGGCCGAAGCCCCTGGAATCGACGAGAGCAATGCCGCAACACGTCCCCCAGTGCAACTTTCTGCTACCGCAATGGAAGATTGTTTCTCGATCAGTAAATCCCCGATTTGTGCTTCAATCGGGCGGTCAGATTCAAAGCCCGTGATAATCTCTCCAATCAATGGGCGAAGACTGTCAAAATAATGATCCACCTCCTTTTGCAGTTGATCCTCATCATCGCCACGCGCCGTGAGTCGCAATCGCACACGCCCTAAATTTGGCAAGTATGCGAGCTTGATATGTGAGGGTAGCGCTGCTTCCCAGTCGTGGATGACTTCCGCAATACGACTTTCGCCCCATCCGTAGGTCATCATGGTTTTGTGTATCAGAACAGGTCGCTTAAAATGATTCTTGAGCTTGGGAATGAGTTGCTTACCCATGATGTTTTTCATCTCATAAGGCACGCCCGGCAAAGCAACAAACACAGTTGTGTTCTTTTCCATCCACATTCCCACAGCCGTACCAAACCGATTTTCCAACAAAACGGCTTTGGAAGGCACCATTGCCTGGGCGCGGTTTAGGTCATTGATCGGGACATTGACATATTGTGCAAAGAGTTTTTCGATATGCGCCAATACATCTGGATTGTGTACCAAATCATCGTTGAAAAAACGACAAAAGGCAGTTTTTGTGATATCGTCTTTGGTCGGCCCCAAACCGCCAGTGAGCAAAACAAGGGAAACGCGCTGCTGCGCTGCTTCCATGGCATTGGTAATGGCATGCTCGGAGTCGGATACCGAGGTGATTTGAGAAACTTCAATGCCGATGGTATTAAGTGATTTGGCAAGAAAAGCGGAGTTCGAATCCACAATCTGACCGATCAAAATCTCGTCGCCAATGGTAATGATTTCTGCTTGCATTATTTGATCTTCAGCGTAAATGCGTGTTGACCTGCCAACTGTCCTGTAAGTTCATCGCCCTTTTGTACAAGACCCACTCCAGATGGTGTGCCAGTAAACAAGATATCTCCAATTTTGAGGGTGAAATAACGCGATACATGACTGATAATTTCATCAATGCCCCATACCATATTGGCAGTGGTGTCGTTTTGAACGAC
>Ga0213865_10001164_pt1 | contig 17305 bp, 18 predicted proteins | sample PICome_6_FD_160100 | JGI IMG/M metagenome (GOLD analysis project Ga0213865, IMG submission 160100) | Coastal seawater microbial communities near Pivers Island, North Carolina, United States - PICO282 | ecosystem: Environmental > Aquatic > Marine > Coastal | place: USA: North Carolina...
ACTTGTGACTTAAGAATTAAAAAACTCTGGAAAACCTGAAGATATTGCGAAAAAAATTAGCTTAGGTAAGATGAATAAGTTTAAAGAGGAAAACTCTCTTTTAACCCAAGCTTGGGTAATGGAACCTAAAAAGAAGGTACAAGATGTTGTAAAAGAACTTTCAATAGCTGATTTAAAAATTAAAGAATTTTATAGAATTAAGATTGGAGAGTAAATGTTTGACGAAAAGTCATACAGCATCAAGATGGATAAAGCTATTGAGGTTTTTTCAAAAGAACTATCTTCTCTTAGAACTGGTAGGGCTAATGCATCTATGTTAGATTTGATTAAAGTTGATGTTTATGGTCAGCAAATGCCCATAAATCAAGTAGGCAGCATAACAACGCCAGAACCTAGAATGATAAATATTCAGGTTTGGGATGCAAACAATGTACCATTGGTTGATGCTGCAATTAAAAAATCAGATTTAGGTTTAAATCCTCAAATAGACGGTCAACTAATTAGACTTCCAGTACCGGAACTTAATGAAGAAAGAAGAACAGAATTAAAAAAATTGATAAAATCAATTGGAGAAAAATGCAAAGTCTCAATTAGAAATATTCGTAGAGATGCAAATGAAGAATTAAAAAAACTTTTAAAAGCTAAAGAAATTGGTGAAGATGAGGAAAAATCATCTGAAAAAAATGTCCAAACAATTACAGATGAACATATCAAAATAGTTGATGAAAAGGTTTCTTTAAAAGAAAAAGAAATAATGACCATATAAAATGAACCCTCTTAATCACGTAGCCATTATTATGGACGGTAATGGTAGGTGGGGTTTAAAACATAAAAATTCAAGGAATGAAGGTCATAGATTTGGTTTAAATACTGTAGAAAAGATAATCAAAGAAACAATAAAACAAAAAATTAATTATCTTACATTATACGCTTTTTCTACTGAAAATTGGAATAGACCAAAAAAAGAAATTGATTACCTATTTAAATTGCTTGAAAATTTTCTATTAAAGAAAATTAAAGATCTTAATAAACAAAATATTAAACTTAAAGTTATTGGTACAAAAAATTTTTCAAAAAATCTAAATAAACTTTTAATATCATCTGAAAAAAAAACTGCAAAAAATACAACACTGCAAATTAATCTTGCTTTAAATTATGGTTCAAAATTTGAAATTCTAAGTGCTATAAAGAAAATAAGTAAAAATAAAGATAAGATTAATGAAAAAAATTTTAAAAAATATCTTCAAACTAAAAACACTCCTGATCCAGAAATATTAATTAGGACTGGTAATACAAAAAGATTGAGTAATTTTTTATTATGGCAGTTAGCTTATGCTGAAATTTTTTTTGAAAAAAAATTATGGCCCGATTTTAATGAAAAAGATTACATTAAGATAATAAAAAAATACAAAAGAATTAAAAGAAACTTTGGTAACATTTGATGTCACAAAATTTATTAAAAAGAATAATCACTTCAATTATCTTATTATTTCTATTATTTTTTATAAATTTTAGTCATCAATATATTTTCATTCTTTCAATTTTATTTCTTGGTATTGTTATTTGTATTGAAGCAAACAACATATTTTCAAAATTAATATCATTACAGTCAGAAAAAAAAAAATCATTATCTAAAACTTTTAATTCCAAGTTCTTTATTTTAAATATGATGACCTTTTTCTATATATTTTTTGTATTTTGCAATTTTTCATATGAGATACATAAATCTGAAGGACCAATTTTTTTTCTATATGTAATTAGTATATGTTTTTTTACAGATATAGGAGGTTATGTTTTTGGAAAGTTAATAGGGGGTAAAAAATTATCAAAAATTAGTCCAAATAAAACGATATCAGGAACAATAGGTTCGTTTATATTTTCAATTATTCCATTAATTATTATTTTAAATTTAGGCTACTTAAATTATGAATTTAATTCAAATAACATTTTATTATGTTTGCTAGTTTCTTTAATTAGTCAATTAGGTGATTTATCTATTTCATTTTTTAAAAGAAAAGCAAAAATTAAAGATACAGGTAAATTATTACCTGGTCACGGAGGAGTTCTTGATAGAGTTGATGGAATTATTTTTGCAATTCCATTTACTTATTTTTTACTTAAATTATTTTAATGAAAAAAAAAATAGCTATACTTGGCTCAACAGGCTCTATTGGCAAAACATTAATTGAGATAGTTAAAAAAGATAAAAAAAATTTTGAAGTAATTTTACTTACTGCAGACAAAAATTATAAAGAAATTTTAAAACAAGCAAAAATTTTAAAAGTTAAAAATTTAATAATAACTGACAAAAAAGCGTACTCAAATCTGTCTCAAAATAAATTAGGAAATATAAAAATTTTTAATAACTATGATTGTTTCAATAAGATTTTTAAAAAAAAAATTGATTATGTGATGAGCTCTATTTCTGGAATTAATGGTTTAATACCAACAATTAAGATTATTAAATTTACAAAAAAAATTGCAATTGCAAATAAAGAGTCAATTATTTGTGGTTGGCATCTAATAAAAAAAGATCTTAAAAAATTTAATACATCCTTTATACCAGTAGATTCTGAGCATTTTTCAGTTTTTTATTCCTTAAAAGGAAACAAAATTTCTAATATAAAAAAAATATATCTTACAGCTTCTGGGGGACCTTTAATTAATACACCAAAAACAAAACTTAAAAGAATTAAAATTTCTGAAGCAATCAAGCATCCAAATTGGAAGATGGGAAAAAAAATATCTATAGATTCTGCAACTATGATGAATAAAGTTTTTGAAATAATGGAGGCAAAAAAAATATTTAATTTAAATTATGAGTCACTTGATATTTTGATTCATCCCTCATCTTATGTTCATGCAATTGTAAAGTTTAATGATGGAATGGTAAAAATTATAGCACATGATACGAGCATGAAAATTCCTATATTTAATTCTTTACATAATAGTGAAAAAATAATTAAAACAGATAAATTAAATATTAAAAAGTTAAATTTTTTAGATTTAAAGAAAGTTGATATAGATAAATTTCCATCAATTAAAATAATAAAACAACTTAAAAATAAAGAATCATCACTAGAAACATTAATCGTGTTAGCAAACGATATATTGGTGGATCTTTTTTTATTAAAAAAAATTTATTTTACTGATATAGTTAGACTTCTTCAAAAAATTATAAATATGAAAAAATTCAAAAATTATAAACTAAAAAAAATTAATAATATTAACTCTATAATTTTATTAAATAATCAAATCCGTACAACAATCAATAATATGGTTAAATAAGATTTATGAATTCTGTCACCACTTTTTTTAAATTTGTCTTTATTATTTGGATTTTATTATCATCGAAAGCAATTTCCAATATCGTAAATAAAATTGAAATCATTGGAAATGATAGAATTTCTGATGAAACTATAAAATTATTTATTTCAATAAATAAAGATGATGAAATTAATGATGTAAAATTAAACAATATATTAAACGATCTTTATGAAACAAACTTTTTTAAAAATATAAGCGTTAATTTTAAAGATCAAATTTTGATAATTAATGTAGAAGAAAATCCAATTATAGAAAATATTTATTATAATGGAATAAAAAGTCAGAGAATTTTAGAATTAATAAAACAAAATTCATTTATTAAGTCTAGATCATCTTTCAATGAAGTTTTATTAAAAAAAGAAAAATTAAAAATTGAGAATATTTTAAAAAATTTAAGTTATTTTAATTCAAGTTTAGAAATTTTAGTAGAAGAACAATCCAAAAACTTAGTCAGCGTTACCTATAATATTGATTTAGGAAAAAAATCAAAAATAAAAAAAATTACATTTATAGGAAATAAAGTATTTAAAGATAAAAAACTTCGTAGAATTATTACTAGCGCAGAGTACAAATTTTGGAAATTTATTTCTGGTAGGAAATATTTAAATCAAAATTCTGTTGATTTTGATCAAAAACTTTTACAAAACTTTTACAAAAATAATGGATATTACAATGTAAAAATCAATTCTTCTTTTGCTAAGTTAGTTAGTAAAAATAATTTTGAATTAATATTCAATATTGACGCTGGAGATAAAGTTTTTTTTGGTAATTTAGACTTAGCATTACCTTCAGATTTTGATGAAAAAAATTTTACACCTATACAAGAATTATTTATAAAAACTCAAGGTAAACCATACTCAATTAATCAAATTGATAAAATACTGGATGAAATTGATGCTATCACAACTCTTGAACAATATAAATTTATAAAGGCTAATGTTACTGAAAATATCGAAGATAATTTAATTAATTTAAAATTTACAGTTGAAGAGGGTGAAAAATTTTTTGTTGATAGAATTAATATTCTTGGAAATACAATAACGGCAGAAAATGTTATTCGTAATCAATTAATGCTTGATGAGGGAGACCCATTTAGTGAAATACTTGTAACTAAATCTATTAACAATATAAAAAGTTTAAATTTTTTTAAAAAAGTTGAGTCAGAAATTAAATTAAATGAAAACAATAACACAAAAACTATCAATATTTCTTTAGAAGAAAAACCCACGGGTGAAATATATGCTACTGCTGGTGTAGGTACTTCTGGCGGATCATTTGGTTTTGGAGTAAAGGAAAACAATTTTTTAGGTAACGGAATAAATCTTGATACAAATTTTGAAGTATCTAGCGATTCTTTTAAGGGAAAATTCGCAGTTACAAATCCAAATTTTGATAATACTGACAAATCTTTGTATGTGTCTGCAGAAGCAATTGAATACGATAATTACCTAACATATGGTTACAAAACAACTAAAACTGGTTTTAGTTTTGGTACAAATTTTGAATACCTTAATGATTTATATTTAGGTCTATCTAATTCAAATTTTTATGAAGTAATTGAAACAAATAGTACAGCATCTTCTCAACAACAAGCTCAAGAAGGAAATTATTGGGACTCATTTATAAATTTAGATTTTAATTATGATAAACGTAACCAAAAATTTCAAACAAGTTCTGGGTTTAGATCATTTTACTCATTAGACATACCTATTTTAAGTGACACAAACACATTAAAAAATTATTACAACTATTCCCAATATTTTAATTTTTTTGAAAATAATATTTCTTCTATATCTTTTTATCTTGAAGCTGCTAATTCATTAAATAACAAAAATATAAAATTATCTGAAAGAATTAATATACCATCAAGTAGATTAAGAGGTTTTGAGAGAGGTAGAGTTGGTCCTAAGGATGGAGATGATTTTATTGGAGGAAATTATGCATATTCAATTAATTTTGCATCAAATATACCTTTTATATTTGAAGAGTCGCAAAATCTTGATTTTTTAATTTTTGCAGATGCAGCTGATATTTGGGGAGTTGATTACAATTCATCTATTAAAGGGAATGGTATTAGGTCATCAATAGGTATTGCGCTTGATTGGCTGAGCCCGTTAGGTCCTATGAATTTTAGTTTAGCATATCCAATTACAAAAGAAACTGGAGACAAAACTGAATCTTTCAGGTTTAACTTAGGTACCAGTTTTTAATTTTTATGTTTAAAAAATTTTTTTTTATAATATTTTTTTCTATCCTGTCAGTTCATTCTATAAAGGCAGATGATAAAATTTCTTATGTTGATATAGATTATATTTTAACAAATACTATTGCAGGAAAATCACTATTAGAAAATTTTAAAAAAGAAGAAAAATTAAAAATTGATAAATTTAAGATTAGTGATGAAGATTTTAAAAATAAAGAAAAAAAAATATTAGCAAAAAAAAATTTAATTACAAATGAGGAAATAAATAAAGAGTTAAGATCTTTGCAAGTTGAATTTCAAAATTATAGAAAAAATAAAATTAAAGAAATTGACGAACTAAAAGCAAAAAGAAGTAGAAATATTTTGAATTTTATTAAATTAATTAATCCTATTATAGAAAAATATATGTCAGATAATTCAATTGCTATTTTATTAGATAAAAAAAATATTTTTATTGCTAGTAAAAACTATGATATTACAAAAAATTTGATTACACTCATTGATAAAGATATTAAAAATATGGATATAGAATAAATGATTAATTTAAATAAAACTGAAATTGAAAGTTTACTTCCTCATAGAGATCCAATGTTATTAATTGATGAGCTTCATGATATTAAAAAATTAACTTCTGCTACTGGAATAGTTAATGTTAAAAAAGATAGTTTTTTTGTCCAAGGCCATTTTCCTGGCCAACCAGTCATGCCAGGTGTTCTTATTGTTGAAGCTTTTGGACAAACCGCAGCAGCTTTGACAGCTCATGGAATTGATAAATCTACATATGAAAATAAACTTGTTTTTCTTATGGGAGTTGAAAAAGCACGTTTTAGAAATCCTGTTATTCCTGATTGCAAACTTTTATTAAATGTTGAAGCAATAAGATCACATGGTAGAGTTTGGAAATATAAAGGCGAAGCTTTCGTAGATGACAAGAAAATGGCAGACGCAATGTGGTCTGCAACTATTGTTGATAAGAAATAAATAGCAATAATTATTGATAACTTATTTGATTTTGCTTTGTTAAAAGCAAATATGATCAATCCATTTTTTAAAAATAATGGTCCTTTCAAACTAATTGATTTATTGAAAGAATTAAAAATTAATCATTCAGAGAATAATAATGAGTTAATTATTAACGATATAAAAGATCTTAAAAACTCTCAAATAAACGAAATTACTTTTTTTCATTCAAAAAAATATAAATCAATAGCAAATAATACAAAAGCCTCTTTTTGTTTAACAACAGAAAATTTAAAAAGTGAATTACCTAATAGTTGCAAACCAATAATTGTAGATAACGTTTTAGTTTCAACTTCAATTATAACAGCTAAATTTTATCCAGACTCGATAGAGGACGGTTTCGATGATGAAGTAAAAGAAATAAGTAAAACAAAATATAATAGTTCAGTAAAATACGGTAAAAATGTTTTGATAAATGAAAGCGCAATTATTGGCTCTAATTGTTCTATTGGTCATAATACTATTATTGAAAAAAATGTATCTATTGGTAACAATTGTATGATTGGATCTAATACTGTTATTAGAAATACATTGATAGAAAAAAATGTAAGAATTCTCGATAACTGCATTATAGGAAAACATGGATTTGGTTTTTTTCCAAATAACAAATTTAACGTAAGATACCCACATATAGGAATTGTTTTAATTGAAGAAAATTGTGAGATTGGTTGTGGCTCAACCATCGATAGAGGATCAATGTCAATTACTCATATTGGTAAAAACACATATTTAGACAATCAAATTCATATAGCTCACAATGTTAAAATTGGAGAAAATTCAATAATCGCTGGTCAAGTAGGAATTGCTGGTAGTTCTGTAATTGGTAATAATGTTAGAATTGGAGGTCAAGCTGGAATTTCAGGACATTTAAAAATTGGTAACAATGTTGAGATTGCAGGTGGAAGTGGTGTAATAAAAGATATACCTGATAATTCAAAAGTGATGGGATACCCTGCTAAAAATATTAGAGAATTTTTAAAAGATAATAAATGATACATAAAACAGCGATTGTAGACCCTAAAGCTAAAATTTCAACCAATGTCAATATAGGACCGTATTCTATCATTGGACCTAACGTAGAAATAGGAGAAGACACAGACATTAATTCTCATGTAAGTATTGCTGGCCATACAAAAATTGGAAAAAAAAATAAAATCTATCCTTTTGCTTCAATAGGAAATAATCCACAAGATTTGAAATATAATGGTGAAAAAAGTTATCTAGAAATTGGAGATAGTAACACAATAAGAGAATATGTTTCAATAAATCCAGGTACAGATGGTGGTGGGGGATTAACAAAGATTGGTAACAATTGTTTATTCATGGTTTCCTCTCATGTTGCTCATGATTGTGCTATTGGAGACAATGTTATTGCTGTTAATAATGTTGCTATTGGCGGACATGTTCAAATTGATGATAATGCTATTATTGGCGGTAATTCAGCAGTACATCAATTTATAAGAATTGGAAAATTTGCAATGATTGGTGGAATGTGTGCTGTAATTAGGGATGTTATACCGTATGGATTAGTTCATGGTAACAGAAGTGTACTTCAAGGTATTAATTTAATTGGTCTTAGAAGAAATAATATTTCAAATCAAGATATTGCTTTACTTAGCAAAGCTTATAAAGAAATTTTTAAAAGTGAAAATTTATCTGAAAATTTAAAAAATTTATCAGAGGATTTTAAAAACAATAATCTTGTGATTGAAATTTTAAAATTTATTCAAAAATATAAAAAAAGACCTATTTGTACCCCATTTTTAAAATAAAATGATTGGATTATTTTTAGGGGATACAGATTTTTCAAAAACAATTCTCAATAGAATAAAAAAATTAAATAAAGAATATTTTATTATTGATCTTTCAAAAAACAATATCTTTAGAAAAGATAAAAATTCATACCGAATAAGTATTGGTAAATTTGGAAAGATTATAGATTTAATTAACAAAAAAAAATCAAAAAAAGTTTTGTTTGCAGGCAAAATTTTAAAACCAAATTTCTCTACTCTAAGACTAGATCTTAAAGGTATTTATTATATGCCAAGTATTATTAAAGCTGCTAAAATAGGTGACGCTGCAATTTTAAAAACAATTATTAAAATACTAAGTAAGGAAAAAATAAATGTTATTCGTTCAAACTTCTTCAGTCCTGAATTATCATTAAAAGCTGGAAATTATTCTAAAATAAAACCTAATTTTAACGATATTAGTTCTATAAAAAAGGGTATTAAATATTTTAAAAGTTTAAATAGTTTAGATCACGTCCAAGCTATTATTGTTAAAGATGATCGTATAGTTGCAAAAGAGGGAAAGCAAGGCACTAAAAAAATGATTTCAAAATTAAAAAAAAATTCAAGAGGAATTTTAATCAAATTTCCTAAACCAAAACAAGATTTAAGATTAGATCTTCCAACAGTTGGATTCAATACTTTAAAAGACTGTAGAAAATTTGGTTTGAAAGGATTAGTTTTAAAATCTAAAAAAAATATATTTCTAGATAAAGAAAAATGTATAAATTTTGCAAATAAAAATAAGATTTTTATAAAAGTTATATGAAAAAAATTTTTATAATAACTGGAGAGCCATCTGGTGACAAATTAGCTTCAGAAATAATTTCAAAATTAAAACTACAAAATTCTAATATTGAGTACTTATCAGTTGGAGGCGAGCATTTAAATAATTTAGGTATAAAATCAATTTATGATTTAAAAGATATCACATACATTGGTTTTACAAGTGTATTGTTTAATATTTTTAATATTAAAAAAAAAATAAACAAAACTGTTGAAGAAATTATAAAATTCGATCCTGATATACTATTTAGTGTAGATAGTCCTGATTTTACACTTAGGGTTGCTGAAAAAGTTAAAAAACTTAATAAAAAGATTAGGACAATTCACTATGTTGCTCCTAAAGTTTGGGTTTGGCGAAAAAATAGGGTTAAAAAAATTAAAAAATTTATAGATCATATGCTTTTATTATTTAATTTTGAAAAAGAATATTTTGAGATAGAAAATATTAAAACTACATTTGTAGGACATCCATTGATTGAATATAGAGAAAATAAAAATATTATTTCAAATAATTTAATATCAAAGGACAGAAAAATAATTTCAATTTTTCCAGGAAGTCGAAGATCAGAAACTAATGTTTTGATGCCAATATTACTTGATTTTATTAATTTAATGAAAAAAAACAATTATCATTTTGATTATAAATTTCATGCCACAAGTGAAAATAAAAATTTTATAATCGATCAGGTAAAAAACTCCAATCTAGAAAATATTGATGTCATTTCAGATGAAAATATTAAATTTAAAGTTTTATCAAATTCTATTTTTGCTGTATCTAAATCTGGAACTGTTTCATTACAAGTCTGCAATTTAAATATACCCTCAATTATAATTTACAAGTTAAGTTTTTTAAATTTTATGATTTTTAAATTATTAGCAAATATCAAATTTGCGAATATCATTAATATAATTAATGGTAGAGAGATAATTCCAGAATTGTTACAAAGTAGATGTAATGCCAATGAAATTTTTAAATCTGTAATCTATTTATTAAAAAATCCAGATTTGATAAAAAAACAATTAAATGCTTGTCAGGAAACTTTGGAAGGTATCAGATCTAAAACCTCTTCTTCAAATGAGTCTGCTTTAATTTTAAATAAGTATCTCGCTCTCTAGTCTTTTTTTAACTTCTTCTTTACCTAGAGAAATCACTATATCATATAGTCCTGGGCCAAATTTTGATCCTGTTAAGGCAACCCTAAGTGGCTGACCAACTCCTTTGAAGTTAGTTTCATAATTCGTTATTAATTTGTTTACAATTGGTTCAAGATTTTCTCTATTTAGATTGTCTATGTTTGCTAAATTATCATTAAACTCTTTTATGATCTTTTTTGCCTTTTCATCAATTAATTTTAAATCATCATCTTTAAATTTTATTTCATCAAAAATTATATATTTTGCATTGTTGTAGATATCTTCTAAGGTTTTTGCTTTATTTTTAAGAAATGATAATGATAATTTTATTTTTACTTCTTTTTCTGGATTGATCCTTTCTTTATAATGATTACAGTATTCCACAAAATGTTTATAAAGTTCATTTTCATCTATATTTTTAATATAATATTCGTTCATTGATAATATTCTGCTCATATCTAGTTTTGAGGGAGATTTACCTATACCAGCTAAATTGAAGTGCTCTATACTTTCTTCTAAGGTAAATATCTCTTTATCTTCAAAAGACCATCCTAATCTAAGAAGATAGTTTCTTAGCGCGTCAGGCATTATGCCAATTTTAGAGTAATCATCTAATGTTGATGAATTATCCCTTTTTGATAATTTTTTACCCTCTATTGTGTGTATTAGCGGTATGTGTGCAAACTTAGGTAATTCCCAGCTCATAGCCTCATAAATTTGCATTTGTTTGAATGTATTAATCTTATGATCATCCCCTCGAATAATATGTGTCATACTCATTTGATGATCATCAACAGTTGCAGATAAGTTATAAGTAGGAGTACCATCATTTCGTAAAATTATAAAATCTTCGATTGTATTGTTATCAATTTCAACATCTCCTTGAACTAAATCTTTTAAAATTGTTGATCCTTCAATTTTACTTTTAAACCTTATTGCCGGTTTTATATCTTTAGGGGCCTCAGTTTCAGGAATATCTCTCCACTTTCTATTATAAATATAAGGAAGTTTCTTTTGTCTAGCTCGTTTTTTTTGTTCTTCAATTTCTTCACTTGAACAATAACATTTATAGGCATTACCATTTTTTAATAATTCGTTTGCTATATTTATATGATCATTAATTTTAGTTGATTGAATGTATTCTTCACCATCATGCTTTATACCAAGCCAATTTAAAGATTTAATTATTTGAGTTTTATGCTCATCCTTAGATCTTTCTTTATCAGTATCTTCAATTCTAAGGTGAAATGTTCCTTTTTGATTTTTAGAAAATAACCAATTAAACAGTGCTGTTCTAACACCACCAATATGAAGAGCTCCAGTAGGTGAGGGAGCAAATCTAGTTGCTACTTTTGACATCAGTGATATTTAGACTATTTTTTTAGAAGTTTCTATATAAAGATACTAAAACACCTTGAACTTTTACTCTATCTGGTCCAAAAATTTTAGTCTCATAGTTTCTATTCGCACTCTCAAGAGCAACTACTTTACCTTTTTTACGAATTCTTTTAAGCATAGCTTCGTGTTCATCAATTAATGCTACTACGATTTTTCCATTATCAGCAGTATCGGTTCTTTTTATTATCACAGTATCACCTTCATTAATTCCTGCTTCTATCATAGAGTCACCTTGAACTTTTAACCCAAAGTAATCGCCATTTTTTTCTAAATTGCTTGGCAAAGGAATTCTTGATACCTCATTTTGTATAGCTTCGACTGGTGTACCAGCAGCTATTTTACCCAGTACGGGAACTTCCATATCATCAGAATTAATATTAACTTCATCCAAACCACCTTTAATAACACTAGGTGAGAAACTGTTATAAATATCATTTGCTGAAGCTGTTTCTGGCAATTTAATCACTTCTAAAGCTCTTGCTTTATGAGCTAGTCTTTTAATAAATCCTCTCTCTTCTAAAGCGCTTATTAATCTATGTATTCCTGATTTAGATTTTAAATTGAGTGATTGTTTCATTTCCTCATAAGAGGGTGAAACACCAGAGCTTCTCAACTTTTTGTTGATAAATAAAAGCAGGTTTTTTTGTTTTTTAGTAAGCATAAGAACAAATATCGTACAAATAATGTTCTATAAAAGTTCTTATAAAGAAACAACACAAAAAAAATCAAGTAAATAGGGGTTAATTTTACTACAAAACAGAGAAAATGGAATTTTCTGATAAATTTTTCAAAAGTGATTCACCAATTAAAAAAGTTTTTATAGAGGTTTTATTCGTTAAATCCAAAAGTTCCTCTTTTGTTTTTATTCCACTTTCAGAAATTAGAGGACTTTGGTGTTTGATAAGCACAGTATGAATATCATAGGTTGTATTTATATCTGTCTTAAGTGTTTTTAGATTTCTATTGTTAATTCCAATTAAAGCTTCTTTGAAATTTAATGCTTTTTTAGCTTCCTCTAAAGTATGCACTTCAACAATAACTGACATGTTAAATTTTAACGCTTCTTCATATAATTCATTAGCTAAAACATCTGAAACACCAGCAAGAATAATTAAAATTGCATCTGCGCCATTAGCCTTTGCAAAAGATACTTGCCATTTATCTATAAAAAAATCTTTACATAAAATTGGTAAATCTATCTTTGATAATTTAATTTTAGCTAGGTCAGAAGCTTTTCCTTTAAAATAATTTTGCTCAGTTAATACGGAGAGACAAGTTACTTTATTTTTATTATAAGTTTTTGCTATTTCAATAGGATTATAATTTTCAATGATTACACCTGCTGAAGGACTAGCTTTTTTAATTTCTGCAATAATTGAAATTTTATTATTATTAATATTTTTTTGAATTTTTTCTTTAAAATTAACATAGTGGTTTTTCTTATTATTACTTTCAATTACTTTAAGCAATTCTTCTTTAGGAATTTCTTTTTTAAGTATTTCTAATTCTAATTTTTTTTTATTTATAATTTTTTCAAGTATATTTTCAGACATTTCGTATTTTTTCTAAGTGTAAATAAGTTTTACCAGATAGGATAAATTCTCTTGCATGATTATAAGCTTCATTAAATTTAGTAAATTTTTCTCCAACGATTAAACCTGCAGCTGCATTTAAACAAACTGCTTTTGAAAAATCATTATCTTCACCTTTAAATATATCTAACATCTTATTCGCATTAAATTGAGCATCATTTCCTATTAAATTTTCAAATTTGTCTGCATTAATATCTAATTTATGAGGATTAATAGTGATTTCAGATAATTCTCCATATTTTAATTGTATAACATTTGTTTTGTCGTAGGGAGAGATTTCATCTAAGCCATCTTTACTATTTACAATCCAAGCAAATTTAATATTTAAATTCTTTAACCCTTCAGCAAATATCTTAAGCAACTTTTTATCAAACACTCCTACTACTTGTCTTTCAACTAATGCAGGATTACTTAATGGACCAATCATATTAAAAATAGTTCTTTTTCCAATTTTTTTTCTTACAGGTCCAACATATTTCATTGCACTATGATAATTGGGTGCAAACATAAAACCAAAATTTTTATTTTCGATTTCTTTCTCTATCTCATTAGGTTCAAGATTTATTCTAATATTCAAAGCTTCTAAAACATCTCCAGAGCCACATTTTGATGAAACAGCTTTATTGCCATGTTTAGCTACTTTTGTTCCCATACTAGCTAAAAGTAAAGCTGAAGCTGTGGATATATTTAGCGTGTTCATGCCATCTCCACCAGTTCCACATGTGTCTACACAATCACTAATATTTACTCTTTTTGATTTTTCTCTTAGAACGTAAACACCACCAGCAATTTCATCAGAAACTTCACCCTTATCAGAAAGTAATGTCAAAAAATCATAGATTTCTTCTTCACTAGCTTTACCAGTCATCAACAAGTTAAAAGCTGATTTACTTTCTTCAAAAGTTAGATTTTCTTTTTTCCTCAATTTTTCTAAAATTTTTTTCATTTATTAGTAATTTATAAAATTTCTTAATATTTTCATTCCTAGTTCAGTTTTAATACTTTCTGGGTGGAATTGTACACCATGAATATTGTACTGTTTATGTTGAACACCCATTATTAATCCGTCATCTGTTTCTGCAGTTATCTCTAAATTTTTTGATAGTGTTTTTTTATCGATGACCAAGCTATGATATCTTGTCGCTTCAAACGATTTTGGTAGATTTTTTAAAATTCCAATTTTTTTAGATTTAATTTTACTAGTCTTTCCATGCATTAATTTTTTTGCCTGGACTATTTTAGAGCCAAAAACTTGACCAATTATTTGATGACCTAAACAGACACCTAAAAAAGGAATTTCTTCATGTAGGGTTTTTAAAATATCTAGACAATTACCAGATTGATTTGGATTTCCAGGACCTGGTGAAATTACAATTTTATTGTACTTATTTTTTAATATTTCTTTAGAGGTAATCTTATCATTTCTAATTACTTCAACTTTTGTTCTTAATGATGAAAGATAGTGGTAAAGGTTGAATGTAAAACTATCATAATTATCAATTAATAATATTTTCATTATCTTAAAGCGTTAATTAAAGCTTTAGCTTTATTAACAGTTTCCTCGTATTCTTTAATTGGTTTACTATCTGCTACAATTCCTGCTCCAGCTTGAACATAAAATTTTTTATTTTTTACAACTGCTGTTCTTAATGCAATACAAGTGTCAAACTCTCCATTAGCTGAGAAATACCCAATACCGCCAGCATAAACTTTTCTTCTAGTTGTTTCTAATTCATCAATAATTTCCATGGCTCTAATTTTTGGAGCTCCTGATACAGTACCAGCAGGAAATCCTGCAAGTAAAGATTTAAACTTAGAAAATTTATTATTATATTTTCCTATCACGTTAGAAACTATATGCATAACATGAGAGTATCTTTCTATAATAAAACTCTCAGTAACTTTGACAGTGTTAATTTTAGAAACTTTACCAGCATCGTTTCTCCCTAAATCTAAGAGCATTAAATGTTCAGATAATTCTTTTTTATCTTTTAATAAATCTTTTTCATAATAGAGATCTTCTTTATATGTTTTTCCTCTTGGTCTAGTACCAGCTATGGGTCTTACCGTTATTTTATTATCTCTCAATCTGACCAATATTTCAGGACTAGCACCTATTATTTGAAAATCATTAAAATTGAAGAAAAACATAAAAGGTGATGGATTTGTAATTCTTAATTTTTTATAAATTTCCAAAGGTTCTTTTGTTAAACTTGCCTCAAATCTTTGACTTAAAACAACTTGAAAAATATCACCTAATTTTATGTATTTTTTTGCTTTATCAACCATTTTAAGAAATTTATTTTTTGGAGTATTTGATTTAACCTTAATTTCTCTGACTTTTTTATTTTCAGAATAACGTAAATTTCTTATAGAGGATTGAATTGAAAGTCTAAAAAGTTCTGATTTGATATCGTCAAATTTTTTTTTATAATCTTTTATTTTTTCATCATTAAAAATATTAATTATAAAAAATATTTCTTTTTTAAAATTATCATGAATTACAAGTGTTTTTGGTCTTAATAATCTTACATCAGGTAAATTTAGATCATTTTTACATTTATTAGGTATGTTCTCAACATACCTAATAGAGTCGTATGAAAAGTATCCTGATATTAAAGAGCATATTTTAGGTAATTTTTTTGGAGTTTCAAATTTAAATTCTTCAATTATTTTTTCTATTAATTGATCTGGTTTATCATTTAATTTAATCTTTTTTTTATCCTTAATTAAATATGAATTATTGTTGTTAAATTCCCAAATTTTATCAGGATTTTTACCAAATATAGTATACCTACCTTTAATCTTGCCTTTTTCAACAGACTCAAAAATAAAACTATTTTTTTCAACTAGAAAGTTATCAATTAGATTTATAACCTCATCATCATTTCTAACTTTTTTAGATGTGTAGATTATTTGATTTTTATTGCTTCTGTGTCGAAACTTAAAATCTTTGAAGTTTCGATTGATTATCATTTGAAATAATTTTTAACTCTATCAATAGTTTTTTGGTTTAACTGAACTTGATATTTGGAATTAAGTAACTGATCATAAGACTGTATAATTGATTTTCTAGTATTAGTATTTTCTTTACTAACAAAACTTAAGTAATTTTTGTCAGTTTCACTAAATATATTTTTTTTTGAATTAAGTAATTTTACTAAGTAAATTTTATCATCTTCATCACTTACTAATGTGTATGAATTAATTGGCAAAGAGTAGAGCATTTTAACTGAACTTGCCTCAAATTTACTGTCGTCCTCTATTGAACTAATTATTGAATATTCTTTATTATTTCCAGCTATTTCATTAAATTTATTATCATCAAACTTTTTGTTTTGTATTTCCTCTAAGACACTTCTGTTAAGATCAAATTTTTCTTTTTGATAAGCTAATTCTAAAATTTCATTTTTTGTATCTTGATTAGTTATATCTGGGCTTAGATCATACTTTTTAGCAATAGAATATAGTAGAAAACTATCTTCACTTTCAATTAGGTCAATTTCAGTGGACCGTTTAGAATAAATTAGATCTTCATTTACTCTTTTAGTTGAACTCGGAGTGAACTTTTTAATTTTTTTAATGTCAGTTTTTATATTTTGAATAATTGATTGAAAATCATCTCCATTTGAAATTTTATTTTCAATTTTATCTATTTCATCGAAAAAATCTTGATTGAATTCTTCTAAACCTATTAAAATTTTAGGAGTAAGCTCAGCATATCTAAAATCAATATATTCTTTTTTCAATTGATCTTTATTTTCGTCTAAAAATTTATTAATTTCATTTTCTGTAAAATTTTCTTTTTTTTTATAAAGATTTTCCATAGCAAAATATTCAAGATTTAAAGATTTATTTTCATCTTCAAATTTCTTTTTAATTAGAAAATCTGGAGTTATTGTTCCTGCTCCAATAAAATCAAATAGATGTTTTTGCAACTCACGATTTTTTAATTGTAATTCAAACATTGGTGCAGACATATTGTTTGATAGTAAGAATTTTTCGTACTTTGTTCTTTGAAAAATATCATTTTCATCATGAAAGTTTTTGTTTTC
>Ga0213865_10001169_pt1 | contig 17277 bp, 11 predicted proteins | sample PICome_6_FD_160100 | JGI IMG/M metagenome (GOLD analysis project Ga0213865, IMG submission 160100) | Coastal seawater microbial communities near Pivers Island, North Carolina, United States - PICO282 | ecosystem: Environmental > Aquatic > Marine > Coastal | place: USA: North Carolina...
GTATACTGATTAATAGAAGTTGTAGTAAGAGTCTCATATCCCTTTGGCCTTTTATTTATATATTAAGGCTAGTTGGGGCAGCGCGCGTTAGATCCAAGGTGCGGCTTTTAATAATGGCTCTGGATCCCAATCTATTTTGATATTGGGTAATAAAGAGTTTAGTTCTATTTTACCTGGAGTGATTGCATCAATTGCCTGCCAAGTGTTACGATTAACAGAACTTGCATAATCTTGAAATTTAAAGTCTCCTCCTACTAGTTTATCACTAAACTTAATGCGAGTGTTTGGTATACCATATGCATCAGCTGCAATTAGTCCATGTAGACTAGAACTAAAAACTATGTTAACACTTAATAACTGATCTATAAACTCGGTTTCTCCGGCTAGAATATCAATTATCTTAAACCCTGCGTTCTCTAAAAGTTTTACGTTTGGATGGTTTAAATCTATGTAATGTGGAATTAGACCGAATTTATGTGTTTTTTGAATGTGCGTTGGTTTATAGATAAGTGGGTAAAGTAAACCCGGGTCACCGTAGATTTCTGGACACTCTATACCCACCTTTAATAATTCATTTCTAGTTAGTGGTCCACGCACAGCTCTAATATCCACTCTATCAGCATAGTCTCCAATATCTCCGGCTTGTTGAATGCCTGTGCCCCATATAATATCATTTTGGCGATTAGCCCAAAAAACTGAACCTATAGAAATGATTTTGTTTTGTACATGGTAATTAGAGGTTGAAACAACATTGGCCTCACTAAAGTGTTTAATAATAGTAGGAGCTATTATGTCACCCCAATTTTTAGCCCACTCTGGATTTTTAGGTGTAGCGTTATTGTATCTATATGCTATTAAATCTCCCATATATCTTGGCGGTTGTATGTATTATGTGCTATAATATAGCGGCCGACTCGAACCTCTTGCCACTTTTCAGTGGTCTTAAGACTTTCAATAAAATAAGCATCCTCACCCATATGATCACTATTCTTCCAACGATGAGGTACCTGTTTATGATGAATTATTTGCCAAGTTCCATTATGGCCTGCAGATTTTGTAACCGTCATTTTATGACCTATTAAGACATCTAATTTCTTCCAAAATTCCATATATGTCTCTAGATCCATGCCTACATATGCCAACATTATTTGGTTAGGTTTTTCTGGCATTGGAAAAATGTAATGTGAATCAAAAAGAACTGTTACACCCTCGTCTCTTTTTAGAATATAATTAAGTGATACTAATAAATGGTCTGGTAGAATAATATCATCAGTGTCTAAGTATCGAATCCAGTCATACTTGGCAATTGATCTACCCATTTCTCTAAGTTCTCCTGGCCAAGTTACTGCCATCTTTTCTGAAATAATAAGTCTAATCTCTGGATCCTCTTGCCATCTCTCTTGATATATTTGGTTGGTGAGCGCGCAACCATCGCTGACTATGATCAATTCTTTTTGGGCCAAAGTTTGAGCCTTAAAAGATTCAACAGCTCTAATGAATTTTTTATCGGGATCCTTTCTACTACCTGGATATTCTCCAAGATATGATGGCATTATGACACTGATTCCTTCCATATTATTTGGTTCTAAAGAAGAGCTCCAATTTTCTAGTTGGTATTGGACCTAAACAACCGCCATCATTTAGAGTGTCAACTCCATATCTGTATTCAGCGCCCGCTGGTTGAGCATATGTTTGATTCCAACCACCGCCACACATTGCATGACCTGCATTAAGAGTAGACTTACAGTCACATGTGTCATCATCTAATAGGAATGATTTAACACCATGTTCTTCTCTGTATTGCCAACTGTCTTGAGTGGTTCCAAAGAATGCACCTTCGATAACTGTTGGATTGAATGTACCACCATTTGGCCATCGCCCTTCAGTCCCTAATTGTAAACTGTTCCATACATACTGTGCAGTTGCACTTGAGTTTGCAAAGTCCCATTTATAAATGTTACCATCACCATCTATGGCCAATAATTCAGTTTGATCTTTCTCTAAATAAGAAGGCAGTCTTTGAAATCCGTAATGTGCCAATGGATCTGCTTGGCCATATTCATAACCAAGTGTTGCAGTTTCTTGAGCTGGCCAATCTAAGCCTGTAGTTCCATCATACCACCAAAATCTAGTCCATCCACCGCCATCAATAAATCTGGCTTTGGTTAAGGCGTAATTGGTTCTAATCTGAGCTGGACTCAATTCTCCTTTATACATTCTTACATATGCAACATCTAAATCAGAGTAAATCTTGTGACGATCATCATAGCCTAACCAAAGCCTGTTCGGCACTGCATATCCATTACTGTCTGATGAAGCAAACTCTGCTCTATCTTGTACACCGTTGATCCAATACTCTAGTGTTCCCTGAATATTATTATATGGTCTACCTATATGTACAAAATGCACCCATTCATTTGCACTGATTGCAGCATTACTTCTATGATTTTCATTATATCTAGAATCATCATAACTAACGCCAATATTTGAGGTTGAACCATTCCATGGATATACAAACATCATATAATCAGTACCTATTCTTGCACCGAAGATTGGATTATTGTTAACATAAAAATCGGTTGGTAATGTGCGCATTCTAAAAAAGACCTCAGTTGTATATGAGTCTAATGAAACGTTAACATCGACACCGGCATCTTCACTTGGAAATCTATAATCAACCGTTACTCTTTGATTACTAGCTGCATCTAAACTAATGTAGCCATCATTTTGGTCTATAAAAGAACCGCCTTCAATTATACAAGCTACTTGATCAGAAGTATTGTGAGCATTGATATTGTACCAAGTTGAACCTCTCTTTGGATATGACCATGCATGCGCTGCATCTAAATAGAGAACCATGTTTTCTGTTGAAATAGGTTCTATAGGTTTTTCAAGAATTATGTTAGTGTCATTTGTAGCGGCCCAAGCATATGCATCTGTTATTGAGCCAACACCTGCGCCGATTGAATTAACTAAATACAGTAATTCACTTTCAGTTGTAGCTGTTCTAACACTAAATGAAGTCGCATTATTAGCATCATCTGCCAATGAATAGATTACCCATTGCCCTCTAATAACATCTATGCCATTATATTTTCCAGAAGTAGCTGATGGACCTCCACTGTTATGAGCCACGTCTAATTTAATTGAACCTATTTTTAATAGATCATTTGCATTGTTCCCCGCTCTGTTTGTAATTCTTGCCAAAACACATGTGAATTTATTTAGGTTAAATTATATATCGGACCCAATTCTTAGTATGGTCCTAAACCATTAACCCAGTTTTTTAAACTTTTTTTGGCTTGCCAACCCAACCTCTCTCGAGTATCGTTAGGTATTTCTGCACTATGTTGTCTTTCACCTGGCCTTTCAGGTATAAATTTCCAATCTTTTGTAAATAGTTCAGCTACTTCAATAATAGTCCAGCTCTTTCCACTTCTAAGATGCCACTCATGATTTGCTTGTTGTTCTGATGCGCGCAATACGCCGCCTACAATATCATCAACATGTGTAAAGTCTCTAGTTTGAGTGCCTGGGTGAACCACTGTCAATGAGTCTCCAGCTTTCCATTGTCTTTCAAAGATGCCAACTACAGTTGCGTAGTCACCGCTCATAATTTGACCAGGACCATAAACATTAAAGAAATAACATATTTCATATTGGAGACCATACCAATTATGATAATTTTTGATCAACTCAACCATTTTGGCCTTCATCCAACTATATGGAGCTAGATTTTCATCTCGACCATCATTACCAAATTTTGATGAGCTTGCAGAATAAATGAGTTTAGCTCCCCATTGTCTACATAAGTCTAAGATAATTGGAGTGCCTTGTAATATACTTTGCTGTGCGAGTGTAATATCCTTAAATGATTGAACTATGCGAGAGTATTCACCAAAATGATAAACCTCATCAAACTTGTAACCTTCTAGTAATTGAGGAGCTTCCCATGTTGATCCTTCAATATACGTTACTCCTTCTATATGGTTATCTTTTGTACCTGTGAAATAATTGTCTAAACAGACTATTTCTATTTCAGGTCGAGTAGTTCTAATCCTTTTGATTAGATTGTGTCCAACAAAGCCCGCTCCACCTGTAACTAGAATCATAAGAACCAATCATAATATTGTCTCCAATCTTGAACTTCTAAGTGAAATTTAGATGGATCTTGTTTAGTGTATGTAATGTCAAACATTTTTTCATCAGAACCGATAAAACCTTGAGCAATGCACTCGTCTACAGTTTTAGCCACTTCATGAGCATACCAATCAATCATGCGACTTGGTACAACGAATGCAGTACCTTGAATATGTCTAATTTGACTTAATGCGTAATGCTCAATGTCTCCAATCTCAACGGTTGGCTTATGGCTAAAATGTAAGATTTTATCTTCGATTATTTTTGATCTATTTGGCCAACTAGCAATTGTTTTTTCATCTCTAATACCGCCTGCGTCTAACCATACCAAGTGTGTCGCATCTGGAGTTTTCCAAAGGGCTTCTCTTAACCAATATAGTTTATTGAACATAATCACATTATATAGTGGCTGATTCATCTCAGGTACATCAAATGATTTCTTTTGTTGAAACATTTCACTTGATTGTAATTGATCTAATTCATTAAACCATCTTTTATATGCGTAAAGCTCTTCTAGTGGTTGTACAATATATATGGTTTTATCACCATTTGGATCCACTTCAATTCTGTATTCTTTAATCTGATCAATAAACTTAGATTCGGTAAAGATTACCATTTCATCGTCAATTCTCAAAGTATTGCGCATCCATGACAAATAAGTATTGTAACTCATTGTGTAATGGTTCCAATTGTCTCTACCTATATCATAGAGCGCTGTAATTAAAAGCGGTTTTATATCCATGACCATGTTGTTTCTATATTCTTATGTAACACTTTTATTTTTTCTACATCGAAATGATCTGACTTGCTTTGATTATTAAAAATAGTGTCAAGCTTAAATCCAGCTTGATTTAGAACTGTTGGTACAAAACCTTCATGCCAACCATGTATATCTTTATAGATCAATTCAGTTAGGTACTTCAAACTTTTATTTGAAAATCTAACAATTGGAAAAAACGAACCAAATAATTCTACACCTTCATCTAGATGATCACCGTCGCCTGGGAATCTATTGTACCAACCTGGGCCACTGTGTGTATTAGAATCGATTTCAGGTATATTCGGTTGACTTTGTACGCCAATATTTTTATGAATGTAGTATGAAATAAAGTCAGCATTATTATTATCAAATGCTTTGAAGAATTCTGACCAATTATTACAGGTTACATCATCATCCATAAACCAATACCAGTCCTCATTAGGATTTAATGTGTAATAGTATGCCATTCTAAAATGTGCATAAAACCAAATAATATTTCTATTGCCCTGTGAATTCCAAAAATGTTTTTTACTAACTTCTCCTTTAAAATTAAAGGTGTCCCTTATCATTTGCTCATCATACTCAACACCAATTGATACTCTATCTGATAAGTATTCAAAATCAAGATCTACAGTTTTCCAATATGGATCATATTGTTTGAATGTTGGTAGGCAAGTGCATACCATTATTTTACTAGACATACTGTTTAGTTATTTTTTCATTCCATTCTGGAATTCTATTATATTGGTGTGCTATTTTAAAAACTTGATCATGTTTATTTTTTAACACATTACCTTCTAATAAGGGTAATCCATACCGATTGGCGTGAATTTTATCTAATCCCCATGCTCCCGTTTCAAATGTTGGCCCAGAAAGTGCACAATGTACTACCCAACCTTCATCTGGTGTAAATATTCTACAACGATCTACTAAATTTTTGTAGATTAAAATATTAAGCGCAGCTTGATCCCTAATGTCATGACCATGTAGCGCTTTATCTACTAAATCCTGTTGCATCCTTAAAGTTTTAGATAGCGTTTCTTTTTTACCTCCCATTACACCACTACATATAATCTCAAATGGCTTTATAAAATCATAGTGTTCAGGAAATGCTTTTTTCATAACATCTAAGTTCCATGCCTCTTCAGTGTGTATCAATCCTTCTGAACCTGCAAAGAAATCGTAAGAATTAGTATCCATCATTTCAAATGGATCACTCTGAAAACAAACGTCGAACACATCGGTGACCATAAATAGATCATAATCACTCTGTTCTATCCAATTAGCAGTATGAATTAGTCGACTGTCATTAATTGTTAGATTTTGATCAGTTTTTACTTCAAAATACTTAATATTATTAGCCTTTAATGACAATTTGTCATCTTCAGTCATATCTGCGGCTATAAGTACTGCATCTCCACCTGTGTGTTTCTCAAAGCTATGAGCCCACACCTTAATCTTATCAATATTGCGCGCTACGTTGTTGCTGACTCCTGTTAGGGCCTTTCTCATAACACGCCTTCTATTTTCTCAGCCCAGCCTTCAGATTTGCTATAAGCCCAAACTACCCATTTGTGTGGTTTTGGCCCTTGGTATGTTACTGGTATATTGATAAAATCACCTTCTTTTTGAATCATTCTAATAAATTCACTCTCTTGAATATCTCTTCTAAAAAGCGATTCTTGCTTATCATTTTCTAGAATGACCGCACAAAACTGATAATCATTATGTTTAAGTGATGGTTTCCAAACATCAATAAAGTGTTTAAATTCTTGATAGAAACTGTTTTCATAGTCATCAACTGGTGGATTTGGAGCTAATTTATTTAGCTTAGTCCACTCTTGGATACCACGGTCTCTAAACCTTACGCCGCTGTGTCTTTCCCAATCAGCAATCGTGCGCTGGGTGCCTAAACCATACTTTCCAAATGATAATCTGTCATCTTCTGTAATAGTATGACCATCGACACCTAATAACTTACGCGTTTTTTCGTGTGTTAAGCGATTTCTTTCACCCCAAGTTGGATCATCATCCCATTGTTTAGTTCTGCCTTTACGAGTGTATTCGTGCCATGCAATAATTTTGTGTGGGTGGAATAGATCATACCCATGAGTGTAGGCTCTCACTGCAATTGTAATCTCTTCACCATGAAAATAGAATGTTGGATCATGTTGTACCTCAACTGCAAAGGATCCATCTGCAAATGTAAAGTGACCACTATAGAATCGAGCTGGAATTGGCTCAGTTAGATCTTTATGATTTTCGATCGTTGCTGGTAAAAAGAAGACCACGCCTTCGGGTGTAAATCTGTCAAAATTCATTTTCCAAGGCACTTGAACTCTACCTTCTGGATCATTTTGTGGATTGTAACTTGGTATGTAAGCTGTTAAGACTGGTTTTTGGTGACCTTTGGCTCTTAAGCCTTCAAGCATATCAATTAATTCTTGGTCCCAACCTTCAACAAAGCGATGATGTGAGTCTAATTGTAGTGTGTAGTCTTCTCCATCGTAAAGTTGTTGAATCTGATTTCTAGCCCAACATGCTCCCTTAGCATCTTTGTAGTCTACATCGATAATTTTGAATCTAGGATCATTCTGGTATGTGTCCAATGTGTCCCAGGTGTCTTCTGGTGAGTGTTGCCAGCAGATTCCGAATACTAATCTATCTGCATTGCTAGCCTTGTCCAAGGCATCCTGAATAGTTTTATTAAGTTCAGGATCTCTATAACTGGCAATTTGTATAAAAATTGTCTTGTTCATAAAATAAGCTTATTTGTATTATTATATTATATATCTTCTAAAAGTTTAGAGCAAAAAAAAGCCCACCGAAGTGGGCTCTATCTTAAATTATAGTCTGTTATACACCTTTACCATTGTGGGTTACAATACCGTCTGCAATAAATGTGTCATTTTGTTCAACATCAATTTTGTAGACAACAAAGCTACCGTTCACCTCTGATAAAGATTCAATTAAGATCTCTTGACCATTCTCATTGATCAATGAATCACCTACTTGTAAATCAGTTGTAACTGCAACAGTCCATACGCCATTCTTTTTAACAATGTGTTGGTGGCTTGGACTTGCTTTTAGTAAACCATTATTAATATAGGTTACTGAAGCTCTAGGATAACCTGTCACCGCATTAATTTGTGTTAATTCACTTGAAAGTGTAATAGATTCACTTGACCATTGACTTAAGACTGAAATATCATCAGAATCTGGCATATTAGGATTACCTAAAACTACTTTAGAAAGCAGTGTATCACCAATTACTAGTTCTTCAATGTTCTTTTGTGTGCCATCATGTAAAGTTACTTTAGTACCCTCTAATAAACATGCTGGTGCATCACCACCGTCACAATCAGCCCACGAATCAAGAACATAAGTGTCCCAAGTTGTTTGGGTTAATGATTGAATTGCAGTATAAAGTTGATCAGCATATGTTATACCACTTAAACTGTAAACTGTTCCTATAGTAACAGGAAATGTTGATCTTGCATATACATATGGACTAACACCGTCACATGGATCCATTTTGAAAACAGTGTATGTTGTCGTAGTTGGAGTTGGTGTTGGAGTTGGTGTTGCGCCTGGACTAGAACATAATCCAACTACAGTTGAAATTGGAGTTGCAGCAGTTGTAGCTAAAACTTCCCAACATCCAGTTTGATTGTTAAGTGTAACTAGTGTTCCTGGAGATAGAGCTTCACCGACCCAAGTAACAGGTCTTCCAACACCTTGAGTACATGAACCACTAACACATTCTACTGTGTAATAATAAGTTCCTGAACCTGAGCCCGAAGATACTGCAGTTGCAGTTGGCGTTGGTGTTGGATTAGTTCCTGAACCTGAACCAGAACCAGAATCAACTGAAACTGCTCCGCCATTAGCATCGCTCACCGTCACATTAATGTTAATATTGCTTGTTACGTTAGTTACAGATAAAGTCACTGGAATAGCCCCGTCCTTCACAGAACTATTATTAGCAGTTCCAAGACTTACACTTACAGATGCCTGATTAGACAATGTATATACGTAACCAGTATTTGGTACAATGTATACTATTTTAGTTGCAGTTGAACCGCTAGTAATATTAGATACATTTGTTGATGTAATTGTAGAAGTAGATGTACTTGTAGCGCCAACATGTGCGTTATTCAATTCAGAAGTATTATTAAAATTCCAAGTAACTGTATATGTTGTTGGGGGAGTTTCACCATCGCCTGGACCTTCTGATGGTTCAGTTGGTGTTGGGGTTGGGGTTGGATCATCTCCGCCGCCAGCTCCACAGTCAGCTAAACCACTACATTCAGTCCCTGGAGTTATAGTACCTTGTAAATCAATAGAAACAGAGTTTTCATCAGCACATACGGTTGTACATGTATTAGGTTCTAAGTTACCATCATATGATACTCCGTTATATGTATATGTGTATGTTAATAGAGAAGCATTTCTACCATCTGCACAAATTTGATAACAATATTTAGTAACCGATGTTGGTTTAGCGTGTCCTACGATCATCTTATTCTTCTTTTATAATTATAAAAGAGGGGATGAGTTAACCCATCCCCTCTGAGTTTTAATTTATTATGTTAATGCACACTGTGAATCAGAGTTGATAAATGTTAGTGTTACAGAGAAACCTAAAGCTTCTACTGGACCTTCATCACCAATCTCAATCCATAGTTTCTTAGAACTTACAACGGTTGGTGTAATTTGAGATGTTGCTCTTTCTGCACCAGCTCCGTGTAACCATGTTGTAACAGTACTTACTTGACCGTTAATATCTTCTGACCTTAAGATGTAAGTAACATCTGAGTTTGAAGTAGCACCGCCGTACCAAGATTCAATGTAGTATAAGCCATAATTATTACCAAAGAATGCAGGTACACCAACGAATGAATCGTGAATGTTAGATGCATCAATTGCGGCATCATAAGCAACTGGGTTGATCGCTAAGTGTTCGTAACAGTAACCAACACCTGTAGCACCCTGAGGACCGGTAGGCCCGGTTGGACCAGCTGCACCGTTGAAACCTGCAGGCCCAGTTGGACCGACTTCACCTTGAGAACCGGTTTGACCTTTCTGACCTTTATCACCTTTAGCACCTGCATCGCCATCTCTACCCGCTGCACCTTCAGTACCAATCTCACCTTTCTGACCTTTAGAGCCTTGTTCACCGATATCACCTTGAGGACCCTGTAAACCTTGTGCACCAAGTTCACCTTTCTGACCTTTATCACCTTTAGCACCTGCATCGCCATCTCTACCCGCTGCACCTTCGGTACCAATTTCACCTTTCTGACCTTTGTCACCTTTAGCACCAGCTCCACCAGTATTACCGACTTCACCTTTTTGACCTTTAGAACCGGTTTCACCTTGAGCACCTTGCTCACCCTGTGGACCAGCAACGCCTCGTAAACCTTGTTCACCTTTCTGACCTTTAGCACCAGCATCACCAGTTGGACCGGTAGCACCTTGTGCACCCGTTTCACCTTGTGGGCCAACTTCACCTCTTAAACCTTGGATACCTTGCTCACCTTGATCACCTTTCTGACCTTTGTCACCTTTAGGACCTTGAATACCTTGAGCACCGATATCACCTTGAGGACCGGTAGCACCTTGAGCTCCTTGCTGCCCTTTCTGACCTTTATCACCTTTGGCACCAGTAGGACCAACTTCACCTCTTAAACCTTGGATACCTTGCTCACCTTGAGCACCTTGAGGACCGGTAGCACCTTGTGCACCGATGTCACCTTGTGCACCTTTCTGACCTTTGTCACCCTGAGGACCGGTAGCACCTTGTGCACCGATATCACCCTGAGGACCTTGTAAACCTTGTGCACCGATTTCACCTTTTTGACCTTTAGAGCCATTCGAACCGTTAACACCAGGAAGACCTTGAGCACCGGTATCACCTTTAGTACCGCCTTCACCTTTCTGACCTTTAGCACCGTCATCACCTCTTACACCCGCAGGACCGGTGAAACCTTGTTCACCTTGAGGACCGGCAACACCTTGTTCACCTTTTTGACCTTTAGCTCCGTTGGTACCATTTACACCAGCATCACCTTTAGCACCAGCAGGACCAACTTCACCTCTTAAACCTTGGATACCTTGCTCACCTTGATCACCTTTGTCACCTTTAGGACCTTGTAAACCTTGAGCACCGACTTCACCTTGAGGACCAGTAGCACCTTGTGCACCTTGATCACCTTTGTCACCTTTAGCACCGTTAGCACCGTCAGAACCTCTAACACCTGAAGGACCGATATCACCTTTGGCACCAGTAGCACCAGTTTCACCGATTTCACCTTTTTGACCTTTGTCACCGGTATCACCTTGAGGACCTTGTAAACCTTGAGCTCCAGTATCACCTTGAGCACCTTTAGCTCCAACTTCACCTCTTAGGCCAGTTTCACCGATTTGACCTTTATCACCTTTGGCACCTTGAATAGCACCAACGTTATTCCATGTTGAACCGTCCCATACATATAAGTCACCGCCAACAATATAACCGTCACCGTTTGTATTACCATCGGTTGGTAGTTGATCAGCTGAGTCGTAAGATCCAAGAATTGTTACTGAAGTACCGTCTGCACCTGCAGGACCAACTTCACCTCTTAAACCTTGAGAACCAGTATCACCTTTGTCACCTTTTTCGCCAACACCGGCTAAACCTTGAGCACCAACTTCACCTTTATCACCTTTAGCACCTTCAGGACCTTGCTCACCTTGAATACCACGATCACCTTGAGGACCTTGTAAACCTTGAGCACCTGTTTCACCAATGTCACCTTTATTACCTTTATCACCAGTTAAACCGATATCACCTTGAGGACCTTGTAAGCCTTGAGCACCGATATCACCTTTGTCACCTTTAGCACCATCAGCTCCGTCAGTACCTCTTAAACCAGTTGCACCAACTTCACCTTTATCACCTTTGGATCCAGTGTTACCCTGTAGACCATCGGCCCCAGCGTCACCTTTATCACCTTTAGCACCATCAGCTCCAGCCTCACCGTTTAAACCAGCAGGACCAGTTAAACCTTGAGCACCGGTATCACCTTTTTCACCTCTTGGACCTTGTAAACCGTCAGCTCCAGCTTCACCTTTATCACCTTTAGCACCGGCATCACCCTGAGGGCCTTGAATAGCACCAACGTTATTCCATTGAGAACCATCCCAAACGTATAGATCACAACCAATAATGTAGCCATCGCCATTTGTATTACCGTCTGTTGGTAAGAAATCCGTATTTTCAAATGTACCTAATATAGTAACTGAAGTACCATCTGCACCTGTATCCCCTTGAGGACCTTGTAAACCTTGTGCACCGACTTCACCTTTATCACCTTTCGCGCCATCAGTACCTCTTAAACCAGTTGCACCGACTTCACCTTTATCACCTTTGGCACCTTCAGGTCCTTGTAAACCGTCTGCACCTTGGATACCTTGATCACCTTTGTCACCCTTAGCACCGTCAGCTCCATCTCTACCGGCTGCACCTTCAGGACCTACTTCACCTTGAGGACCTTGTAAACCGTCAGCACCTTGAGCACCTTTGTCACCTTTGGCACCAGTGTCACCGTCTCTACCAGCTGCACCTTCAGGACCGACTTCACCTTTGTCACCTTTAGCGCCGTCAGCTCCGTCGTTACCAGCAGGTCCTTGTAAACCGTCAGCACCTTGAGCACCGGTATCGCCTTTGTCACCTTTAGCACCATCAGCGCCATCAGCTCCATCGTTACCTCTTAAACCAGTTGCACCGACTTCACCTTTCTGACCTTTGTCACCTTGAGGACCTTGAATAGCACCAACGTTATTCCATTGAGTACCGTCCCAAACGTATAGATCACCGTTGACAATATAGCCATCACCGCTTGTATTACCATCGGTTGGTAGTTGATCAGCTGAATCATATGTACCTAATATAGTAACTGAAGTACCATCAGCACCGGCAGGACCTACATCCCCGCGAGTACCTTGATCACCTTTGTCACCCTTAGTACCTTGTAAACCAGTAGCACCATCTTCACCAGAGTCACCTTTGTCACCCTTAGCACCGTCTAAACCTCTATCACCTTGTGCACCTTTAACACCAGTTGCACCAGCAGGACCAGTTGCACCGATAGGGCCTTGTAAACCGTCTGCACCGTCTTGGCCAGCAGGACCAGTTGGACCTACATCACCTTGATCACCTTTAGCACCGACTTCACCTCTTGGACCTACATCACCTTGAGGGCCTTGTAAACCGTCAGCACCAGCATCACCTTTATCACCTTTAGCACCTGGAGCACCAGTTGCACCAATTGCTCCGTCTAAACCGTCAACGCCAGCATCACCTTTATCACCTTTTTCACCAGGAGAACCTTCAAAGGTTACTTCAACCCATGGAGAATTAGCATCAGCTGCAATACCAACGCTATTAGCGTTAGCAAATTGAGCAGAAAAACCGTTACCAGGGTTTGGTGCTTCAGTTGTGTATAATCCAGTTGGATTAATTCTGACTGCTCTTTCGGCTTCGCTTAGTGCTAACCATGCAGTTTCATCACCTGAACCTCCGTTACCAAAGTAACCTACTGGTAAAAGTACATAAAATTTATTGTTTTCTACAACGTAGACCATCATACCTACTTTTCTACGGCCTGAGGTCCATCCACCGTCACCTGAATTAGTAAATCCGTTGTAAACAACGTTACCATCATTAGGTGAAACTGGAATTGCATTTCTCTCACTCAAAGATGGTACTGATTGGTAACCACCCTTAAGATACATATCGTGAACAATACCTTCATATGATTTAAGGTTATCGTTCGGTGTCAAATAATTAGGGAACAAATATCCCTGTGGTAATGTTGGCATCCTTAATGTTTCTTTATTTAAGTTTAATTATATAATTTCTTCTTTATTAACCGACCCACATAAATCCTAATCCACCAGTTGTAGGTTGAGTAGCTAATTGATATAGCGTCCAGCCTTGACCACCATAGTTAAATACTAATTTCTTAGCAGCATTTTGTGGAATTTGGCTCTCAACATCAGCAATTAATGCATTTTGAGTTAAATCAGGAATTCCTGCCGAAGCTGGAACCGCTAACCAGTAATAGTTACTAGCTGCAGACTCTACGTACGTCCAAGTAGCACCTTCACCAAGCGTTACATCACCGACTGGTTCGTACGCTTCTGAATTAGCTAACATGTCAGCAAATACTGCTTCAAATGCAGGGTTAGAAGTTGATTCTGAATTATCTGATAAGAACTGTGGACCTGATAATAGATCTTGGTTATATGGATAACTACCTGCTCCCAAGTGGAAGAACTTAGACGCTGATGTCATAACTGGCGTTGCAGTTGGAGTTACTTCAGGAGATGTTGGCGTTGGAGTTACTTGTGCACAATCAAATATACTTGTAATTGCACCTTGTCTTACACTGTATTGAACACCTGGTGTAGCACCGTTTACTGTATCAATTGTATACATTTGAGCTGCACCGTCAAATGAATTGGTTAAACCAGCATCAGTCCATAGTGTACTACCAACTGTCAGCGCTGAGTCAGGAGACCAAATTGGAATACTTACTGGCTGACATGGATCAGTTGTGGCATTGTTACCTTCTCCACTATTCGCATGTACAAAGTACTGAGTTGCTGCAACTGGTGTTGCAGTTGGTTCAGGGACTTCTGTTGCAGTTGGTTCAGGAACCGGAGTTGCCGTTGGATCTGGAACTGGCGTTGCAGTTGGATCTGGAACTGGCGTTGCAGTTGGATCTGGAACTGGCGTTGCAGTTGGATCTATAATTTGACATACCTCAATCTTAATGATTTCACCTGATGAATTAATTTGCCATTGGAATTCACCTGCACCTTGAACATTAGATACTGTATACCATAAATCAGTACCGTTGTATGGCTGAGTTAATTGAGCATCAGCATATACGCTGTGTCCTACTTGAGCGCTTTGAACCGAATTGTACTGTGATTGATCAGCATATACGGTTAAGCTTGTATCGCCACACTGATCACTTGAACTTGCAGTTCCTCTAGTTTGCTCTACATTAATAAAGAATTCGAACGCTTCAGTTGGTTGCTCTGTTGCAGTTGGTTCAGGACGTGGAGTTGCAGTTGGTTCAGGAACTTCAGTTGCCGTTGGATCTGGAACCGGAGTTGCCGTTGGATCTGGAACCGGAGTTGCAGTTGGTTCAGGAACTTCAGTTGCCGTTGGATCTGGAACCGGAGTCGCTGTAGGATCTGGAGCTGGAGTACCATCTGCACAACATACAATAATTTGTCCTGTCATACCAGGATGTACATCGCATGCATAAGTATAAGTACCGAATGCATCTTGTGGTACTTTCCAAACTAAATCATTGCCTTGTTCAATTGGGAAATTGAAACCTTGAGCAACACCAGCTTGAATATCACCGTTTTGATTTCTAATTCTTAATGGGTGATTTGGATCCACTCTTTTAAATGTATAAGTTTCACCTTTACATACATATAGAGTTGGATTAATATTATTTGCAGGATCTTCGTATTCTCCATCACCACCTACTTTGTAGTGCGTACTTACAGGTGCGTGGAATTCAAAGACTTTTACAGGAGCATCGGCACCGTCTGCACCGGCAGGACCGGCAGGACCTTGCTCACCTTGAGGACCTTGCTCACCTTGAGGACCAGGAGCACCGTCTGCGCCATCTGCACCGGCAGGACCTTGAGGACCAGGAGCACCGTCTGCGCCATCTGCGCCATCTGCACCTGCTAAACTTATTTCTACCCAACAATCATCAGCGTTACCAGAGCCTGAAACTTGAACAAACCCTGGACCGCCTGGTTGACCAGGTGGAATAAATGTATCATTGAAAACGTTAGTTGCAGTTGGATCTAAAAGAACAGCTTGATCCCATTCTTCTAAAGTTTGAAAATCGTCTAAAGTTAAACTACCACCATTACCTAAATAACCCTTAGGAACTAATTGATAAATTTTTTGATTTTCAGCAACATATACTAACATACCAATACGTCTGCGACCGTCTGACATACCATCAACACCGGCAGTTATACCAGTATGAGTTCCTGTTCCATTGTCATAGATTGGAATAGCATTTCTATCTGCTAAAGTCATTACTTCGGTAAATCCACCAATCATATTGAAAGAGTGAAGCATACCGTAAGCCGCAGTGTCCGCGTTAGGTACTAAGAAGTTACCAAAACCAGCGGCTCCTTGGCCATTGTTAAATCCCGGGGGTGTAAAATTAGGCATAATTTAAGTTCTTGTTTTTATTATATTTTTTAATCAAATGTCCATGTTTGTGGTACGTCACTGTTCGCAGCAGGTAACTTATAAAGTTTATAAGTATCGCCATTACTTAAAGTAAACGATTTTACTCCTGATGCATTAGTTGGAACACCATTTGCAGTATCTACTAAATGAAGACCATTTGTTAAGTCTTCAGTAAAGTCCGCAGTTGCTGGTACTGCAATATAGTAAGGTTCTGCAGCCGAAGTGGCTAAATAAGTCCATTGTGTTACTTGACCATTACCATCAATATCTACACCTACTGGCATAGTAAATGTTTGTATTGTTGGATAATTAGCTTGACCTGAATTAGTAATCAATAAATCCATTGCCTCGTCTAAATCAGCTAACACACCTGATGGTCCATAATATGTTGCACCAGCACCAGTCATATCAGCTGCGTATGGATATGATGAGCCTCCACCGTGGAAGTAAATAAATTCTCTATTGTTAACCTCTGCTGGAGTTGGCGTAGGCTCAACTTCTGTAGCAGTTGGCGTTGGAGGAACTGGAGTCGCTGTTGGAGGAACTGGAGTCGCTGTTGGAGGAACTGGAGTTGCCGTTGGACCATCAATGATTGTACCAGATTGTACCAAAGATCCAGTAGTATTACCTACAGAATCAACTGTATCGACTGTACATGTAACTAGTTCTGGGTTTTCAATTCCATCTTCACCAGGTGCGGTAATAGTAATACTTGCTTCACCTGTACTACCTATGACGAAGTTGTTAGTATAGCCATTTGCTGCAGTAACTGGCACTGGCATAGGCTCAGATACTGAGCCTCCATTACTTGCACCTATAACTTGAATATCTCCAAATGTAAAGTCACCGCCTAGTTCATATTCTACTGTTGTACCTTGTGGTACTGATCCAGTAGCCACGCTTAGTGTAAATGTTAATGCTTCTTGTCCACCTTCTAAAATACTCTCAGGGCTAACCGATAAGTTATATGTTACAGGAACCTCAGTTGGAGTTGGAGTTGGAGGAACTGGCGTTGCAGTTGGGTCAACTTCTGTTGCGGTTGGAGTTGGAGGAACTGGCGTTGCAGTTGGGTCAACTTCTGTTGCGGTTGGAG
>Ga0213865_10001170_pt1 | contig 17276 bp, 15 predicted proteins | sample PICome_6_FD_160100 | JGI IMG/M metagenome (GOLD analysis project Ga0213865, IMG submission 160100) | Coastal seawater microbial communities near Pivers Island, North Carolina, United States - PICO282 | ecosystem: Environmental > Aquatic > Marine > Coastal | place: USA: North Carolina...
GAATGCCTAAGGCAGACAAGGACAGGGCGATATCGTCTTCGAGGTTTTTGATTTTTGAAATCCGGATTCCCGCAGCGGGAATGATTTCATAGAGCGTAACCGTGGGGCCAATCGTGGCTTTGATATCGGCAATGCCAATTTTATAATTGCTCAGGGTTTCTACAATCTTTTCTTTGTTTTCCTCAAGTTCCGCCTCATTGATCGTGATGCCTTCTTCGTTATATGCCTTTAACAGTTCGAGGGTAGGCCAACGAAACTTGCTCAATTCCAAGGTCGGATCGACTTCCCCTTGCTCTTTGACGAGTTTTTTGGCCAATTCCACTTCTGGCTCATCTGCAATGGGCTTGTCAATTGTCAACTTGACTTCGTCTCGGTCTTCGGCTTTTGTAGCCGTTGGTTTTGTGGGTTTGGGACTTGGCTTTACAGCTTCTTTAACAGGGAGATCGATGGGTTCTGCGGTCTTTTCCTCTTCAACGGATTCCGTATCGTCTTTTTCAGTTTGCAGAGATGAAAAAGCTGTTAGGATTCTTTCAGGCGTAACTTTTAAAATCAAAACCATAAAGGCAATGCATCCAAAAATCAAAATACTGGCCAAGCCAATATCTCCGATATAATCGGTCGTGAAACGCGATATCTCATAGCCGACCATACCACCTAAAATGGGGTATTGCGGTACGATAAAGCTCAACAATAGCGAAACCCATATCGAACTGGCGATTGTCCATGACCATGTCCCCAAGGGATTGTTCCAAGGACTTCCGATAAAGAGTCGAAATCCAGTGATTAAGACCATCAACACCAACACAAAAGAACCCAAACCCAAAAATTGATATAACAAAAAATGAGCGATGGTCGTTCCAAACTTACTTGCGATGTTCTCGGTTTGTGCGCTGCGATCGGCAAAATCACCCAAGCTGCTTTGGTCATGCTCCCAAGTGAAATAATAAGACGCCATGGACGCAAGAAGAACAACGGCAATCAAAATAATCGACAGACCGAAAAGGATTTGTCGTTGACGGGAACGCAATGTTGACGTTGAATCTGTCATGTTGAGACAAAATTACGCATTCTCAAAGACAAAAACTCCTGGGTCATGAAGAGAGTCGTTTGATTTTGATGTGGAAAGCGGCAAAGAACAAGGTCATAAAGGGGCTTAACCAGTTGAAAATCGCATAGAAAAAATACTGACTCACATCCACACCCAAGACCCCAGACTGATAGGCCCCACAGGTATTCCAGGGGATCAACACAGAGGTTACTGTACCAGAATCCTCGAGTGTACGACTCAGGTTTTCGGGTGCGAGATCACGATCTTGATAGGCCTTTTCAAACATTTTACCCGGCACAACAATAGAGAGGTATTGATCCGAAGCGGTGATATTGATTGCCAAACACGAAGCAACTGTACTGGCAAACAGTTGAAAAGTGGACTTGGCCATGCTGAGCAGTGCTGCGCTGATCGTTGCCAAAGCACCAATGGCATCCATCACGCCACCAAAAACCATGGCGCAAATGATCAGCCAGATGGTTCCAAGCATGCCTTGCATTCCACCAGACTGAAAGAGATCGCTCAGGGCAGGGGAAGTGGTTTCAATTTGAGTTGAAACGGTAATCGCATCGATTATCACCTGATATGTGCCAACTACACTTAAACTGGATTCCCCACTCAAGGACAACAACAGTTCTTGTTGGAAAATCAAAGCCGCAAGGGCACCCAAAAGGGTACCTACAAACAAAGCCACGAGGGGTGGTGTTTTTCTGACAATCATCACAATGACTAAAATGGGAACGATAAATAGGAATAAGTTAATCGTAAACACCTCATTCATTGCGATTAACAGTTCTTGTGAATTCGCCGAGCCATCCGCGCTAAACCCAATTCCGAGGATGATAAACACAATCAGCGTCACCACGATACTCGGCACAGTGGTATGGGTCATATAACGGATGTGGGTAAAAAGGTCTGCGCCCGCCATGGCAGGGGCGAGGTTGGTCGTATCGCTTAAAGGCGATAGCTTATCCCCAAAATAGGCACCCGATAGAACGGCACCAGCAACCATACCTACAGGAACGCCCAAGGCCTTTCCAATGCCAATGAGGGCAATGCCAACGGTTGCGGAAGTTGTCCAGCTACTGCCAGTTGCCAGAGAAATCAACGCGCAAATGATTACGCAAGCAGGTAGGAAAATAGAAGGATGAAGGATTTGCAAGCCGTAGTAAATCATGGCGGGAATCACTCCGCTGATCAACCAAGTGCCTGCCAATGCCCCGACAAACAATAAAATCAAAATGGCACCCGTAACCGATTTGAGGTTATCCGCCACCTTGTCGAGCATGGTTTTATAGGAAATTTTATTGGAAAAGCCCACCATGGCAGCAACTGCACCGCCGAGAAGGAGGATAAACTGGTTGGAGCCCGACAAGGCATCATCACCATAGACCAGCACGTTAAAGGCCAATAGCCCAATCAACACCAAAAGAGGGAGCAGGGCGGTTTTAAGGGATAATGAGGACTTCATAACGGTTTATTTGGGTTGTAAGGGGAGAGAGACCTCAATTTGTACGTTTTCATCGATTTGCTTTCTCACCAAGCTCGGGATTTCAATGCCAAAGTCTGATGTTTTAACCGAAAAGGAAGACGCCAAAGTGATGCGTTCATCTGTTTGGGTGATGGTAGCAGATATAGTAATGGGTTTGGTGACCCCATGCATAGAGAGTTCACCAGTGAGTTCAACGGTTTGCGGTTGGTCGCTGAGGGTGGTTTGGTCAAAGTCGGTGATTTTCCCTTTAAAACTTGTTTTGGGATATTGGTGACTCTCGATATAGTTTTCATTAAAGTGCTCTTCCATCAAGGCGAGGGGAAAGCGAAAGCCCCGTACAAGCGCCAAAACGGCGAGTTCGCCAGTATCTGCGTTAAGCAAGGCCGACACAGCGGAGTGCGTTGCTTCGATGGGTTCAAAGGTGGGTTGAGAGGCCTCAAAAGACATGCTCCCCGACTTGGTTATATACCTGGACTGCCCAAAAGCAATGGTAACTGCCAATAATAGAAAGGGGAGAAGTAACTTTTGCATCAATTTTGTTTCTGCATGAAAGATACAAAAAGGATTGGGTGGTGAATAGAAAAAGTTTTTCAATCGCAAAACCCATATCTTTACCAAAACACGCCAATGACAAGTAAACGCATCTTTTCGGGAATAGTATTGATTCTGATGGCAATCGGACTTTACTACTACGCCTATAAAGACCACCGCGACATTGCCACCGAAGGAGCTGTCTATACCGATACAGCCGTCACGCTTAAAGACTCAATTGTGCAAAACAATGAGGCCTTTCTCAACCAAACCGTAGCAGTTTCTGGTATGGTTACGTTTATAGACGATCATAGCATCACCCTAGACGATGCCCTAGTGGCACAGTTTGCAACGGGTCACACTGCCCAACTCAATCAGCAACTCACCCTGAAAGGCCGTTGTATCGGCTATGATGATTTGTTTGAAGTGGTGGTGCTCGATCAATCCACGATGATGGACTAGGTTGTACACCAATTCCCAGTTCGCTATCTTTGAAAGAGACTACACAATGATGAAACAACTTTCTACACTTTTTTTACTGTTATCCACACTGGCTGTGGCACAAAACGACCTTTTGGACGAACTCGATGCCGACCTCGATATGGGGCCGCTTTATGCCGAATCTGCTTTTAAAGGGCTTAAAATCATCAACCTCGAATCGACCAAAATGGTGGACAAAGGGGAAATGTATTTTATCGTTGCTCACCGCTTTGGCAGCATTGAAAATGGCTTTGACGACTTCTTTGGACTCGATATTGCGTCCAACAAACTCCAGTTGATCTATGGCGTTAATGACCATATCAATTTTGGTGCTGCGCGCTCGTCCTATCAAAAGACCTATGCACTCCATACCAAGTTGCGTATTCTTCGCCAACAAAGCGAGAAATCACCCGTTACGGTTGGGGCTTATGGTCAACTTACAATCAACAACCAACTCGATTTGGATTTGAATCCAGACTTGGATTTTAGCCACCGTCTGACCTATACCGCTCAAGCCCTCGTTTCCCGAAAGTTTAGCGAAAAGCTATCCTTACAACTCTCGCCAACCCTGATTCACAAAAACCTGACGGAAGTTGACGATGAAAGCAATATGCAGTTTGTAATGGCTGCTGGCGGTCGATATAAGCTCAGCAAACGCATCAGCTTAAATATGGACTATGGTTTGGTAACCAACCGACCAGAAGAACTCAACTACAACAATATGCTCTCCATTGGATTGGACATTGAAACGGGCGGACACGTCTTTCAACTCCATTTTACCAACTCCCGATCGATGCTCGAACACAGCTTTTTGACCGAAGCATCAGGCGATTGGTCAGAGGGGGATATCCATTTTGGATTTAATATCAGTAGAGTGTTTGATTGGTAGTCACTTTCGTATTACTTTTGTCTTGTAAAACAATCAAACTATGTCCTCATTTGACGTTGCTGTTATCGGTTCTGGCCCTGGTGGCTATGTAGCAGCGATTCGCTGTGCGCAGTTGGGCCTGTCCACTGCCCTTATCGAAAAATACAACACTCTGGGCGGTACTTGCCTCAATGTGGGTTGTATTCCTTCCAAATCCCTTTTGGATTCCTCGCATCACTATGAGGAGTCGATTAAAAATTTTGCTACCCATGGGATTGACGTGGAAGGGGAAATCAAGATCAACTTTGGGCAGATGATGAAAAGAAAGTCAGAAGTCATCGAGCAAACCACCAAGGGGATTGACTATCTGATGGATAAAAACAAAATCACGGTTTTTCACGGTCTTGGCAAATTTGTCGATGCGACACATATCGAAGTCGCAGGCAAGAAAAAACAGACCATCGAAGCCAAACACAGTATCATTGCAACGGGTTCCAAACCCGCAGTTTTACCTTTTGTCACTTTGGACAAGGAACGAATCATCACGTCCACAGAAGCCCTTTCTCTAACCGAAATCCCCAAGCATTTGGTGGTAATCGGCGGTGGGGTGATTGGACTGGAGCTCGGTCAGGTCTATCGCCGATTGGGTGCTGAAGTATCTGTTGTGGAATATGCCGATCGCATTACGCCAATCATGGACAGTTCACTTTCCAAAGAATTGATGAAAGTGATGAAAAAACAAGGCGTTAAATTCTATCTCTCACACCAAGTCAGTGGGGTAGAACGCAAGGGCGATGAAGTAACCGTCACTGCCAAAGACAAAAAGGGGCAAGACGTTAGGTTTACGGGCGATTACTGCCTGATCTCTGTTGGGCGCAAACCCTTTACCGAAGGACTTGGTCTACAAGCCGCTGGCGTTGTGGTCAATGAGCGTGGACAAGTGGAAGTGAATAAGCAACTCCAAACCTCGGTCTCGAATATCTATGCCATTGGCGATGTGGTACGCGGTGCGATGCTCGCTCACAAGGCAGAGGAAGAAGGGGTGATGGCTGCAGAAATCATCGCGGGGCAACAACCGCACATCGATCACAACCTCATTCCAAATGTGATTTATACCTGGCCGGAAGTGGCTGCCGTAGGTAAAACCGAAGAAGAACTCAAAGCCGCTGGGGTGGGCTATAAAGCAGGGCAGTTTTCCATGCGTGCACTGGGACGTGCCAGAGCGAGTATGGACACAGACGGCTTTGTCAAAATCCTAGCAGACGCCAAAACAGACGAGGTTCTCGGCATTCATATCATTGGAGCAAGAGCTGCCGATTTGATTGCACAGGCAGTTACTGCGATGGAATTTAGAGCATCTGCCGAAGATATTGCTCGCATGAGTCATGCGCATCCCACCTATGCAGAAGCGATGAAAGAGGCCGCTTTGGCTGCCACGGAAGACCGCGCGCTACACGTTTAGACAGCTTATTTTTCGAAGTACTTTGTGAATTTCTCGCGTATGGCGTTGAGTTCTAGGTTGCCAATACTCCCACTGTGGGTGTGCTTTGCCATTTTGGGAGGAACAAATTCTCCCTTATTGATGGCTTCCCCAATCTGGACATAGGCATCCCGAAACGGAACTCCTTGCTGTATGAGTTCGTGCAAGGCATCTACACTAAATACATGGGTGTACTTTTCATCTGAGAGAATATCACCCTTGACTTGCACTTCTGCTATGCTCGAAGTGGTCATCGACAAACAGGCCTTCATGTCGTCTATGGCTTGTATGATTGGTCCTTTAAACAGTTGCATTTCCCTGTGGTAGCCACTGGGCAAATTGGTACTCATCATCGCCAATTCGTTGGGAAGGGCTTGGAGTTTGTTGCATTTCCCACGGATGAGTTCAAACACATCTGGGTTTTTTTTGTGTGGCATGATGCTAGAGCCCGTTGTGATATCATCTGGAAAGGAGATAAAGTCAAAGTTTTGACTCATATACAAACAAACATCCATCGAAAACCGACTCAGCGTACCAGCGAGACTACCAATGGCTTGTGCCAAGTTTTTTTCGAGTTTTCCCCGACTCATTTGTGCTGCTACAACATTGTATTTCAGAGTATCAAACCCGAGCGTTGCTGTGGTGTCATGTCGGTCAATTGGGAAGGAACTGCCATAGCCAGCAGCACTTCCGAGTGGATTTTGGTCACACAGCGTGTGAACAGTATTGAGCAAAAGCACCTCATCGGCGAGAATTTCCGCATAGGCAGAAAACCACAACCCAAAGGAAGACGGCATGGCGATTTGCAAATGTGTGTATCCCGGCAACAACTGATCTTTATACCGATCTGCCAAAGTCATATACTGCTCAAATAACGCTTTGACAAGTTGCTTGATTTCTTGAATTTCATCTTTGAGATAGAGCTGCATAGCGACCAACACCTGATCGTTTCTCGAACGCGCAGTATGGATTTTTTTACCAACGTCTCCATAAGTCTTTGTCAATTCGTACTCAATCTTAGAGTGAACGTCCTCAAATTCGTCAGAAATCGTAAACGTACCTTCTTCAACTTCTTTAGACAATGCATCTAGCCCCTCTACAAGCTGATCGACTTCGGATTGGGAAAGCAAGCCAACCTTCCCCAACATCTTTGCATGAGCTTTTGATGCAATGATATCATAGGGAGCAAGTCGCAAATCCCAATGGCGATCATCACCAACCGTAAATTGGTCGATGTGGTCTCTTACTTTTGTTCCTTTTTTTTGCCAGATTTTCATGATGTAATTACTTGGTCGAGCAATTCGATATATAAGCGAACCGCTTCTTTGATTTCATTTTCATAAATAAATTCGTCTGCCGTATGTGATCTCGTCGAGTCCCCAGGACCGAGTTTGAGCGACGGACAGGATAGGGCTGCCTGATCGGATAGGGTAGGCGAGCCATAGGTGTTTCTTCCCATCGCAACCCCCGCAACAACTAGCGGATGGTTGTTGTCGATTGAGGAAGATTGCAGTCGCAAGGAGCGAGCGCTTACCTCACAGGGTGCCTGACCGACGATCTCCGCAATTTCTTGATTAGTGTAGCATTCGTTTACGCGCACATCCAACACCAGATTGACCTGTGCCGGTACGACATTGTGCTGACTGCCAGCGTTGATTTGGGTGATGGTGAGTTTAACTGGTCCGAGGGTATCCGACACCTTGTCAAATGAAAGGTTTTGAAACCATTGGATTACATCCATAGTCTTGATAATCGGATTATCGTTGTTGGGGTGAGCGGCATGTCCAGCTGTTCCTTTTACTACTGCATCAAAAACGACAAGTCCCTTCTCGGCGATGGCCAATTGCATTTGTGTGGGTTCACCAACGATCGCTACATCGATTTCAGGGAGGTCTTTTAGCAAGCTGTTTAATCCGTTTGGCCCTGAGCTTTCTTCTTCTGCTGTTGCGGCTACAATCAGATTGTAGGTGAGGTTTTCCGCTTCGTAGAAATGGGCAAACAGTCCGAGTAAGGATACCAAAGCACCACCAGCATCATTGCTGCCCAATCCAAACAGTTTCCCATCGATAATCTCTGCTTTGTGTGGGTCACGTGTATAGGCGGTATTGGGTCTTACGGTGTCGTGATGTGAGTTTAATAGCAAATTCGGTTTGGCTGGGTCGTAGTGCTTGTTAAAAGCAAAGACATTGTTTTGAATGCGCTGGGTCTTAACCCCTTTACTGTGTAACCAGTTTTGGATACAATCAGCCGTTTCAGATTCCTCTCCAGAGAAGGAGGGGATTTCAATCAGTTGCATGAGCAACCCAATCACATCATCTGCTAAGTGGTCTGTACTCATCCGATTACTGTTGTTTTAAGTGCCTGTTCGTCGTGAACAGTCTCTGGTTTTTCAATGGTTACTGCTTGAACCCCATGTTGGAGTGCCATCACGGCATTTTGCAATTTGGGAAGCATCCCATCTGCGATAATGCCCTTGTGGTGCAGTTCGTCTACTTCGTTGACTTCAATAGTGGGAATCACACTGTTTTCGTCTTGAATATCTTTCAATACACCTGCATGCCCAAAGCAATAGTGTAAATATACCTCGTAATCCGCAGCTAAAGCACTGGCGACAGTGGCAGCGATGGTATCGGCATTTGTGTTGAGCAGTTGACCGTTTTGGTCATGAGTAATCGCACATAACAAAGGAGATAATCCAATCGACAGAAATGCTTTTAGACTTTCCGTATTGACCGAGCTGATATCCCCAGCCCATCCATAGTCAATGTCTTGTACAGGCCTTTTGTTTGCTTGAATCAGATTGGCGTCTGCACCCGATACGCCAATGGCGTTGGTGCCGAGTTTTTGGAGACCCGCTACAACAGTTTTATTGGCAAGACCGGCATAAACCATAACGGCTACGTCTAGGGCATCATCGTCAGTGATTCGTCTTCCGTTGTGCATTTTGGGTTCTATGCCGAGTTTTTCACAGAGTACACTGGCTTGGCTACCACCGCCATGGACAAGGATTTTGTGTCCAGTAAGTGCATGAAAAGAGGCCAAAGCAGTTGCTGTCGCACTGCTGTCCTCGAGTAATCCACCGCCAAGTTTGACAATGTGTAGCTTATCCATGGGTTAAAAATTCTTGTAAAACGGCCTGTGCGGCAAAAGTTCTGTTGTTGGCTTGTTCGATCACCAATGACTTTGGGTGGTCCAAAACGTCGTCTGATGCAACTACGTTTCTTCTGATGGGAAGACAATGCATAAAAAAGGCATCGTTGGTGTGTTTCATTTTATCAGCTGTCATCATCCACTCGTTGTCTGTTCGCAAAATCGCACCGTAATTGGTATAGGAACACCAGTTTTTGACATAGACCACGTCAGCATCTGCCAATGCTTCCTCCTGATTGTAGTTTACTGTGTGATTCCCGACAATAGCAGGATTGAGGTCATAACCCTCTGGATGGGTAATGACAAAGTCTGCTTCTGTGTGATTCATCAATCCGATAAATGAGTTGGCAACCGCGTGCGGCAATGCCTTTGGGTGAGGCGCCCAACTCAACACAATTTTTGGTTTTTTGACGGTTACTTGCTCCTGTATCGTTAGCCCATCCGCCAAAGCTTGTAGGGGATGCGCTGTTGCACTTTCCATATTGATGATGGGAATTGTGGCAAACTCCGCAAATTTTCGAAGGACTTGTTCTTCCTCGTCACGCTTTTTGTCGGTCAAGGAAGCAAACGCCCGAATCGCAATAAAATCACAGTATTGGGATACGACTTGCGCAGCTTCTTTTACGTGTTCTGATCGAAGTCCACTCATGATGGTTTCGTTTTCATACTCGATTGCCCAGGCCTCATTACTAAAGTTCATTACCATAACGTCCAAACCGAGATTTCTTGCTGCCTTTTGGGTGCTGAGTCGTGTGCGTAAACTCGGATTGAAGAACAATAAGCCAATCGTTTTTCGTTGTCCCAAATGCGCATTTGAAAAGGGATCTTCTTTGCAGCTTTTGGCAAGCGTAATGGTCTTTTTCAGATCGACTAAATCTTGTAAGGTGATAAAATTTTTCATCAGTGACATGCGTTTAAGGCAGTAAACAATTGATCCAAATGCTTTTGTTTGACATTGAGTGGGGGTAGGATTCGAATCAGGTTTTTGTTGCTACTCCCTCCTGTAAAAATACGGTGTTTAAAAATCAATTCTTTCCGCAATGCGCCCACTTCGTTCTCAAATTCCAGTCCGAGCATCAGTCCTCTTCCTTTGATGGTTTTGACAAATGGGAGTTCTTTGGCTTTTTCAACAAAGTATTCGCCCATGGCTTTGGCGTGATCGTAAAGTTTTTCTTTTTCCAAGACCTGTAAAACCGCTAGGGAAGCGCTACAAGCAAGATGGTTTCCACCAAAAGTGGTTCCCAACAGTCCATACTTGGCCTTGATGACTGGGTTGACAAGAATCCCACCAACTGGAAAGCCATTTCCCATGCCTTTGGCGATACTGATAATATGCGGATTGATGTTGTATTTCTGAAAGGCAAAGAAGTCACCACTTCGCCCAAAGCCAGATTGTACTTCGTCGGCAATCAGGCAAGTTTGATGGGTTTGACAAAGTGTTTCCATTTGCGCAACAAACGCTGCTGTTGGCTCATCCAAACCACCAACCCCCTGTATGGCTTCAAAAATGACAGCACAGACATCACCTTTGGCTAGTTCTTTCTCAAGCGCATCAGCATCGTTAAACGGGATAAAATCCACTTGTTGTTGATTGTTCAAAGGCGCCTGTATGTTTTTGTTGTCCGTGGCAGCAACTGCCGCACTGGTTCGTCCATGAAAGGCATTGTCAAAGGCAATCACTCGTGATTTACCAGTGTGAAATGAGGCCAGTTTAAGTGCATTTTCATTTGCCTCTGCGCCCGAACTACACATAAACAACTCATAATCGGTACAACCCGACTGTCGATTGATCTCTGCAGATAGTTTTTCTTGCAGAGGATTTTGAACCGCATTGGAGTAAAATCCAATCCGATGGAGTTGTTTTCTCAACATTCGTTTATAGGTTCGGTGTCCATGACCGATTGAAATCACAGCATGACCTCCGTATAAATCGAGATATTTGGTTCCTTTTTGATCATAGACATACACCCCACGGGCTTTGGTGGGCTCTACGTCATACAAGGGATATACATCAAATAAGGGCATGGCTTATCCTTTACTAATCACATTAATTTTATTAAACGAAGCAACAATCCCTTTGATTAAAGACGAACTCAGTCCTTGGTGCTCCATTTCATTGAGTCCTTCAATAGTACAGCCCTGTGGCGTGGTTACCTTATCGATTTCCTGTTCTGGATGAGAGTCGGTTTCAATCAGTAGAGAGGCAGCTCCTAAGGCGGTGTTCATCGACATCTTCATGGCTTCATCTGCATCAAAACCGAGCTGAACGCCTCCTTGGGTCGTTGCGCGAATCAATCGCATCCAAAAGGCAATCCCTGATGCACAGATGACCGTTGCAGCTCGCATATGCTTTTCGTCGATGATGATGCTTGTGCCGAGGGCATTGTAAATCGCTTCTGCGAGTGAAAGGCGTTGTTTTCCTTTGTCATTGGCACATAAACAAGTCATCGATTTACCAACTGAAATGGCTGTGTTTGGCATCGATCGAATGATGTATTTGTCGTTTCCGACTATGGCTTCCATCTTCTCGATTGAAAACCCAGTCACTGTTGAAATTAAGACGTGTTTTTCGGTGAATAGATCTGCATTTTTTGCAAGAACTTCGCTGAGTTGAGCGGGTTGTACAGCAAAAATAATGACGTCAGAAGATGAAATGGCTTCTGCATTATCATCCGTGACGTGTGTGTTTTTGTACTCGCTCCAATCCGAAATCGAAGATGTATTGCGCTTGGTCAGGTATAACTGCGTAATGATGTTGTTGGTCAGTAGCCCTTTGGCAATACTCAAGCCCAGATTTCCAGCACCGATAATTGCGATTTTCATAGTATTTCGTGTTTAATGAACGTTTGCTTTAAGTTGTAATCCTGTTGTTTGTGGCCACGAAAACATCAAATTCATGTTTTCAACGGCTTGTCCTGATGCCCCTTTGAGAAGGTTGTCTAAACAACTGGTAATCAGGAGTAAATTGTTGTGTTTATGCAAGTGAATCAAGCAGTTGTTGGTATTGACTACCATTTTTAAATCCAATGCTTTCTTGCTGATGTGCGTAAACGAGCTATTGGCATAAAATTGTTCATACAGAGAATAGGCATCATCAACGTCTCCATCAAATGTCGTGTACACACTTGCAAATATCCCTCGGGTAAAGTTTCCCCGAATCGGTAAAAAATTGATTTCAGGAATATTCGGTTGTAGGGCTTGGAGGGTTTCGCCAATTTCTCCCAAATGCTGATGGGTAAATGGCTTGTACCAAGACACATTGTTGTTTCGCCAGCTAAAGTGAGAAGTAGAAGAAGGTTTTACACCTGCGCCTGTGCTTCCAGTGATGGCGTGCACTTGAACATCATTTTGTAGCAACCCTTCTTTGGCAAGGGGTAAAAGTGCCAATTGAATCGCTGTTGCAAAACAACCGGGATTGGCTACCGCTTGTGCAGACTGAATTTTTTGTTTTTGAAATTCAGGTAAGCCATACACATAAGACTTTCCTAAAAAATGCTGATCATTCTGCAATCGAAATTCATTGCTCAAATCAATAATTTTTGTGTTGTCGTTCATCGGGTTTTCGTGTAAGAAAGTTCCCGACAGTCCATGCCCAAGACACAAGAACAACACGTCCACATTTGGATTGACTTCATCCGTAAACTGCAAATCGGTTTGTCCGATCAAATCCGTATGCGTTTCCGTAAGATGCGTTCCAGGTCGCGTGCTGCTATACACAAAATCAATGGTAACCAATGGATGATTTACCAACAAGCGAAGGAGCTCACCACCTGTATAGCCAGATCCGCCGATGACTCCGATCGTCTTTTTAGCTGTTGTTGACATGGTTGTATATTTTAGTTGCGTTTGCGGTAACGGTGATAAATCCTTTGGCATCTTCACTCGTCCAGTTGCGGTTCATCTCGCCATAGCTTCCAAAAGAGGAATCCATTAAATCATGAGCCGATTCGATGCCATCAAGAGTAAATCGATAGGGGTGGAGCGTGACAAAAACGGTTCCTGTGACCATCTTTTGCGAACTTTCCATAAAGGCCTCAATATCTCTCAACACAGGATCGAGATAATGTCCTTCGTGCAAATGCATGCCATAAAAGCTTGCGAGTTGTTCCTTTTGTTGCTGCTGCCATTTGCTCAAAGTGTGTTTTTCGAGCAAATGATGTGCCTTGATGATCAAAAGCGGAGCAGCTGCCTCAAAGCCAACTCTTCCTTTGATTCCAATAATCGTATCGCCAACATGAATATCTCTTCCGATCGCATAACTAGAGGCGATTTGATCAAGCGCCTGAATGGCAGAAATCGCATCCATTTGTTTGCCGTCGATGCCAGATAATTCCCCTTTTGTAAACTGAAGAGAAATTTTGGTTGGTTGCTGTTCGGATAATTGGCTTGGGTAGGCCTCTTCTGGCAACGGGTCTTTCGATTCCAGTGTTTCTTTTCCACCAACACTTGTACCCCAAAGTCCTTTGTTGACAGAGTATTGGGCTTTGGTCCATTCCATTTCGACCCCATGAGACTTGAGAAAGGAAATCTCGTCTGCTCTCGACAACTTTTGGTCGCGAATCGGAGTAATAATTTCAATGTTTGGTGCTAGGGTTTGAAAAATCAAGTCAAATCGGACTTGATCGTTACCGGCACCTGTACTGCCATGCGCAATATGGGTGGCCCCTATGGACTTGGCGTAATTGACAATCTCTACTGCTTGTATAATTCGCTCGGCACTAACCGAAAGGGGATAGGTATTGTTTTTCAGCACATTGCCAAACACCAAAAAACGAATGACTTTTTGATAAAAGGTCTCCACTGCATCAATCGATTTGTAGGATGTGGCACCTAAAGTCATGGCTTTGGCGGATAACGCTTTGACTTCCTCATCGTCAAAACCACCAGTGTTTACACTCACTGCATGCACCTCATAACCCAACTGGCTGAGGTGTTTCACACAATAGGAGGTGTCTAGACCTCCGCTGTAGGCAAGGACTAACTTTTTCATGCTTTTTTCTTGTTTAAAAACAATGATTGTTTGATTTTGTTCAATCGACTCATGACGGCGTTGTCATAGGTCTTTTCTTCTGTATCTGCTTGTGGGTCATAGAGCATTCCTGTACACAAACACATTTTGTGATCTGTCCTTGTGAGGACGTCGTAATTTTTACATGTTTGGCATCCCTTCCAAAAGTCAGGATCATCTGTCAGTTCAGAAAACGTAACGGGCTTATAGCCGAGTTCATAATTGATTTTCATCACAGGGAGACCAGTGGTAATCCCAAAGACCTTGGCGTCGGGATATTTTTCTCTAGAATACTCAAAGATTTTTGTTTTGATCGCTTTTGCCAGCCCTTTTCCTCTGTATTCTGGCGCGACAATCAAACCCGAATGGGCAACATATTTGCTATGTCCCCAAACCTCGATATAGCAAAAGCCCGCAAAGACATCGCCGTCTAAAGCGATTACCGCGTTTTTATTTTCGATTTTGCTAACAATATACTCTGGTGTACGCCGTGCGATTCCCGTTCCTCTCACCTGAGCAGAGGAAGCGATTAGTTCCGAAATTTGCTTTGCATACTGGATATGCGACTTGCCTGCAATGACAATGTTCATTGTGCTGTGAATTTGAATTGAAAAATAGATGATGATGAAGATGAAGCTGGACGCACCATAGCTCCCAAAAGACTATATACCCCCAAAGGGGCGACGCAGGCGGCGTGGAGTTAACGGGAAGTGTCTTTTTAAAATCACGGTGCAAATATCAATAAAAATTGTGAAAATAAAAGGGTTACTGCTAAATCTATTGATTATTTTTGTTACAAATCTAACAATCTGTATTCGTTGAAACGCACTTTTACCCGTTTTTCACATCCCGATATCGAACAACTCAAGTTGCAACTTTTGCATTGGTCGAAACAGTATTCGACTACTGTCGTGTTGGATTCGAATGACTATGCGCATCAAGAAACGGACTATGACTTTATCCTCGCAACAGATCCCTTCTCTATTGTACAATCACAAAGCCATCATGCGTTTACAGCTTTACAAACTCACCTTCATTCCCATTCCGACTGGTTGTTTGGCTACCTGTCCTACGATCTAAAAAATGGTTTGGAAAACCTGCAATCCCAAAACCTTGATTATCTAGACTTCCCCGAACTGTTCTTTTTTCAACCCAAACGCTTGTGGATCATTAAAGACAATCGAGTAGAAGCACATTATTTATCCCCATACCAGCCATATGATGACTGGGAACAGATCATGTCCACTTCAGATCAATATGCAGATAGTATTGAAAAAGAGATTTCTATGCAGCATCGGATTTCCAAAGCAGATTATCTTGCCAAAACACATGCTCTTCAGCAACATATCGCAAGAGGTGATATCTACGAAGTGAATTTTTGTATGGAACTCTATGCAGAAGATGCTAACATCGAACCACATACCCTGTTTCAAGAACTCAATGAAAAGGCAAAAGCCCCCTTTGCTGCCTTTGTCCAAATTGATGATAAATATGTACTCAGCAGTTCCCCTGAGCGGTTTTTAAAACGGGTCGGTGATCGGTTGATTTCCCAACCGATCAAAGGAACAGCACAACGCCATATCGATATGGTTCAGGATGCAGCGGAAGCATCTCAATTGCAAAAGAGCGAAAAGGAACGTGCAGAAAACACCATGATCGTCGATCTGGTGCGCAATGACATGTCGCGGATCGCAAACAAAGGAAGTGTGCAAGTGGAAGAGTTGTGCAAAGTCTATCCGTTTGCGCATGTGCATCAAATGATATCAACAGTCGTGGCCGAATTACAAGCAGAAACCCCAGTTACAGATGCCATAGCTGCTTGCTTTCCGATGGGGAGCATGACAGGTGCGCCTAAGGTACGAGCGATGCAACTTATCGAACAATATGAGGAGACCAAAAGAGGACTGTATAGTGGAGCTGTTGGCTATATCGACCCCACTGGAGATTTTGATTTTAATGTGGTGATCCGTTCCCTTTTATATCGAAAAGACACCGAATATCTTTCGTTGCAAGTCGGAAGCGCCCTAACCGCAAGTTCGAATCCAGAAAAGGAATATGATGAATGCTTGCTCAAGGCAAAAGGGGTTCTAGAGGTTCTTTCGAAAAAAATGGCCATTAATTTGTAGTTTGCAGCCATGAAATCCAGATTTCAGAAGCATCTTCATTCTCGGTTTCCCGCACTTCGCTCACAACGAATTTTGGTGGCTGTAAGCGGGGGAGTTGACAGTATGGTCTTATTGGATATGCTCCGTGAATATTCAGATGTAGTGGCGGTTGCACACTGCAACTTTCAACTTCGTGGACAAGACAGTGCGCAAGACGAGCAACTCGTTGAGTCTTATTGTAAACGTCATCAACTGACATGCCATATCAAACGATTTGATACCAAACTGCCCAAACAGTCAACGCAAATGGCAGCTCGAACATTACGCTACAACTGGTTTGAGGAACTCTGCCTGTCCAACAACTATGATGTGATATTGACCGCTCATCACGCAGATGATAATATCGAAACCCTACTGATGAACATCATTCGAGGTACTGGTATCGAAGGTTTAACTGGCATTCCGGAGCAAAATGGAAGAATTTTGAGACCCCTTTTGCCATTTCACAAATCTGAAATTATCGCCTATGCCCAAACGCATCAAATTCCTTGGCGAGAAGATCGGTCCAATCAAAGTGACGACTATCAACGCAACGCAATCCGTCATCATGTGATCCCAGAATTGGCCAAATTGCATCCAAAAGCTTTGGAGAACACCACCAAAACCATAGATTTTACAAAGGAAGCTGCTTTGGTAATTCAGCAACAAACCGAACAGTTGAAAAAGCAACTTTTTTTGAGTGAAAAGGAGACCATTCGGATTTCCATCTCATCCGTAAAAGCACTTCAGCCCCTTTCGTTCTGGATTCATCAACTGTTTACTCCCTATGGTTTTGACCATCGAGAAGTGATCAAATTGTTGAGCACACAAAAAGGAAAGTGCATCCATTCGACAGATCACACGCTTGAAGTTGGCCGAAATGAGTTCTTACTTTACAAATCCATAGATCAAAAGAAAGAAATGGAGTTCGAGGTTTATGAACATGGCATTCATGAGCCAATAGAACTTCTATTTTCGAGAGATCAACAGCATGAGCAAAGCAGTTTGACTCTTGATGCGACAGCCATATCCTTTCCCTTGAAGCTGCGCAAATGGAATAGGGGAGATCACTTCT
>Ga0213865_10001172_pt1 | contig 17265 bp, 16 predicted proteins | sample PICome_6_FD_160100 | JGI IMG/M metagenome (GOLD analysis project Ga0213865, IMG submission 160100) | Coastal seawater microbial communities near Pivers Island, North Carolina, United States - PICO282 | ecosystem: Environmental > Aquatic > Marine > Coastal | place: USA: North Carolina...
GAACGGCTGGCGATGTTGAAATCAACAAGCTTGGAGACGTGACGTTAAAACGTCCTGTCAGGCTTTATGCTGGCCCAGAATACATGGATACCGGCGATGTTTGGGCATCACACAAGGGTGTGATGAAACCTAAGCAAAACGTATTGTTGCCATTTGTTGAAGCTGGCGGCGAAGCAAAGCTTTCATACGCGCCAATGGGAGAAAGGTCTGGAGATTTTGCGAAGCATCAGGGCGAGTTGTTTAGCGAGTATATGTATTCAGTAGATATGCCGAAAGATACCGTCAAATCTATAGACGACGAGCTGGCTAAAATTGTAAGAAAATATCAGGAAAAAACTTTAGCTTCAGAAAACAAGAAGCGAGCAAAGAAAGGTTTACCTGAGATCCAAGAGGCCGCCAACATGCCGATCCCAAGCGTGTCCTCCGATGCTTTCAGAGATTGGTTCAGCACGCAAAGTCCAGAGCAAATTAGAAAGCCGTTTATGCAGCGGATCGATCAGGCTGACATGAAGGCGCTGGAAGGCGCACCAGATGTAGGCTTGATTAGGTTTGGCGCAACTAATCCTGATCTTGTGGACGTGGAAAGTTTTAGCGGCGGTTATAGGTTTGGAACGCCTGACGTGCAGCGTGGCTTGCTGTCTGCGGATCACCCGTCATACGACACAAAATATGCCGCTTCAGAAGGCACAACCTCTGGCACGTATGGCACAAGCATCCCGTGGACAATTATGGCGAGAGATACGGCGCTTCCAAGACTGAGAGACGCCGCATTGCAAAGTGGTTATCGCTTCGGGTCGAACACGCCCCCGCGAGACTATACGCTTCCATCAGACCAACGCGTGTTTACGATGAACCCAAACACAAGTCAGCTCATGGATCAGCAGTTTGTTGAGGAAAGCTCAACATTTATGGATCTGGAAAAGCAGCTTGGCCGGCCATCCGCAATAGAATACGCGCAAGGCTTGTTGATGAATTATTTGAGGAATTATTAATTGCGCTCTTCGTCAACAATATCGCGTATTACTTCCATGACGTTTGGCGGCAAGTTATCTGACGTGCCTTGTATCATAAACGCCAAAGATAATATTCCTGCAACAAGCGGATCTGTTAGATCAAGTTCTGTATCATTTTCGTCAATCATGCTATTCTCCCATTTAAAGGTGAATGTTAACACAGTGATAAAGGCAACACAATGCCCATAACAACATACACGGATCTAAAGACGTCAGTAGCCAATTGGCTAAACCGCGATGATCTAACGTCTGTCATTCCTGATTTTATTTCGCTGGCAGAGGCTGGTATGGATCGCAGCATACGCCATTGGCGCATGGAGAAGCGTGTCACCGCTACAGTCAACAGCCAATATACTGGTCTTGTCGGTGACTACTTAGAGGCTATTCGGTTTTCGATTGCAAACAGCGACCGCTTAGAATTGCTGAGCCAAGGCGAGATGCAGCAGCTTCGCACGGTAAATGACGATACATCTGGGAAGCCTAGATATTACGCGATCACTGATGGCCAGTTGGAGCTATACCCAACGCCTGATGGCACGTACACTGTCGAGATGGTGTATTACGCGCAGATCCCGCCGCTGAGCGACAGCACAACAACAAACTGGGCCTTAACGCACCACCCAGACGTATATTTATATGGGTCATTGATCCACGCAGCGCCATACCTTGGCGACGATCAGCGTACAACTGTATGGGCGTCGTTGTATCAAAGCGCATTGGATGCTATAAACAAAGAAAGTTCTGATGCTAAATTTGGCGGCTCTGGTCGTCGTTTGAAGATAGCAGCCTACTAGGAGAATAAGAATGGCAACTATTTCTGATTATGTCTTAGACGCTGCTTTGTCCAAGCTGGACACTGAAGCTGATCGTATTGACATTACATCGCAAGAGGCAACGACATACGCGCAGGCGACAAGCACATATTCGCTTGGCAACTCTACGTCCTTGTCGTTTGGCGCTCCAGAAGATGGTGACACATCTGGACGCAAGACCGTTGCGGCAGCGATTACTGACGGGTCTGTGACCGGCACAGGCACTGCAACGCATTTTGCGATTGTTGATGTGTCAGCGTCACGTTTGCTTGCCACAGGGTCGCTTACGGCGTCTCAGGCGGTAACTAGCGGCAACACATTTACGCTTGCATCATTTGACGTAGAAATTCCAGACCCAGCATAATAGGAGCGGCCAATGGTTGTACTCGCAAACCGCGTTAAGGTTGCTACGGCAACCACTGGCACAGGCACTATTACATTGGGCGCTGCTGAAGCGGGTTATCAGACCTTTGCCGGTGGCGGTGTGTCTAATGGAGATGTTGTAAGATACGTCATAGAAGATGGCACAAATAACTGGGAAATCGGCACAGGCACATATACAGCTTCTGGCACTACTCTTAGCCGTACTGTGACTGAAAGCAGCAACTCAGGATCAGCGTTAAATCTGTCTGGTTCTGCTGTTGTTTTCTTATCGCCTGCCGCGCAAGATTTCAATCAGACATTGACGCTTTCGGGTGATGTCACTGGCAGCGCGACACTGACAGATTTGGGTGACGCCACAATTACCGCGACAGTTGTGGATGATAGTCATAATCATGTAATTGCAAACGTGGATGGGCTTCAATCTCAACTTGATGCGGCAGCGAGCGTTGCAGGCACTTTAACAAAATCATTTGTTTCTGGTGAAAGCAGCACCATTTCTCTTTCTAGCAGCATTACGCCAACGCCTATTGTTTCCGCGACTAAAGAGGTGCCGCAAGCGGGTATAAGCAGCAAAGGCTCATGGGATGTTGCATCTAATGGGGCAAACTATGACCGCCTTAATTCTGCTTATAATACTACACTGACGCCATCATCAAGTACTTTATCCTTGGGGTCAGGATCTTTCTCATCTGCGGATATAGGAAAAACTATTGAAGGTAATGGCGGCGTTGCAGTTCTGACTGCAACTAATGGGTCATACGTTGAAATTACACCATTCAATGATAATACAGCTATTTCTTCTGGCTCTTGGAGCATGAACAGCGCTATCGTTGACGCTGCAAACGGAATTAAGTTAAGCTCTGGTCTTACCGGCATTTGGGAAGTGGCAAATTTATCGTACAATCAAAATTATTATATTGGATCTACAGCCACCTTTCCGCGCAGTGTGTTTTTCAAGCCTGATGGTACAAGAGTATTTGTAGTTTGTAGCAGCACTGACAGGGTTCAGAAATGGGATCTAAGCACCGCTTGGGATATTACATCAGCTTCTAATTGGGATTTTTTTGGCATCTCATCACAGGATGATGATCCCAGAGGGTTGTTTTTCAAGCCAGACGGTCTTGCAATGTATTTAGCGGGGAACCAATATAATAAAATATATAAATATGACCTAAGCACTGCATGGGATATTTCGACATTATCACATAACAGCAGTGATGTTTTCGATGTAAGTAGTCAGGAAACATTTCCAGAAAGTGTTTTCTTTAAGCCCGATGGCACAAAAATGTATATCATAGGCGACTCTGATGATAGGGTTTTTGAGTATGACCTTAGCACCGCTTGGGATGTTACATCAGCTTCGTACCTTCAGTTTTTTAGGGTAGACCTATCCTCTGGGGGATCTGAATACTTCCCAACTGACGTAGTTTTCAAGCCAGACGGTCTTAAAATGTATGTTTGCGGTGCTTTTAATGATAAGGTTTTTGAGTATGACCTCAGCACTGCATGGGATATTACATCAGCTTCTTTAACTGATAGCATTTCTATAGTGGGCCAAGAAAACAACCCACAAGGTATATATTTCAGAGAAGATGGCGCTAAAATGTATTTAACTGGAAGTTCTTCTGATAATATAAATGAATATGACATGGGAACTACTGTGAGTGCTACTGGTTACATACCGTCAATCACAAACGCAGGGGGCCAAATAGACACCGAATATTGGACTGACATCAACAGCATGACTGCTGATGATATTGCTGGCGCTGGGGCAGCTTATTACGCTGTATCAACGGATGATCGAACCACTTGGTCAGTAATTCATAACAGTAACGGGGTGCGCCCTATTGTAAGAAACAACAGCGGGACATGGCAGTATAACAGTAATGCTTCATACGCATCTCAAACGTGGGCTAACTCCACAACTAACTCTGAGCTGTATGCACTTCAGCAAGCCCTGACCGATGTCTCTATCAACCGCATGGATAAAACGCAGCTAGAGGCTGTTACAGACCCAAATCATTATACGTTAGGTGATAGCTTAGATTTGATGATTGGCTTATACTTAGGGTCTGCTTCAGTAGATGTGCCTTCGTCAGATGGTGTTAGCATCAATTACGATGCAGCATCAATTATTCAAGGTGCTGTCTTAGGCACTGACTACAACTATGATTTTCCTGCCGCAAACAAGGTAAGGATTACATCCCTTGCAACGCACAACCTCAAAGTTAGGGTTATCTAATGCTGGGGTTTAGCCCATTAGCATCAGCACCATTAGCAGCAACTGCTGAAGGCGACATCGCAGTTGATGGAATTACCTCTGGTGTACCCGTTGTTGATCAGGTTTCGCTGACACAGATACATGATCTAAGCGTAACGCAAATAACAAGCGGAACGCCTGTGGTAAGCAGCACAACGCTTACGCATATCCACGTTCTTTCTGCAAACAACTTATCCACAACGCCAGTTATAGACAGCGTTGTGCTTTCACAGCAGCAAGTTGTTGCGCCAATTGATTTAGTTACCGGCGCACCCGTTGTTGATGATGTAAACGCAACAATAATTAGCGTCCTTGCTGCTAATGATATCGCAACAGCAGCGCCGGTTGTGGACAGCGTAACGGCGTCAATTATTAGCAATTTAACGCCTGTCAGTATTTTTGTTTATCCGAAAGTAGAGGCTACTAGCATTAGCGTAAGGCACTTGCTTTCGGCAACGAGCATTGACGCGGGCATACCAGAAATATCTGTAAGTTTCCAATGGGTGTTGCAGCCGGAAAATACAGATACTTGGACTTTGCAGTCCGAAGATGATACAAATTGGAGCAAAGCTGCTTAGAGGTTTATAATGGCTGATACAACAACAACGACATTTGGCTTGGTAAAGCCAGAAGTTGGCGCGAGCGCCAACACATGGGGCGGCAAGATCAATGGCAACTTAGACAGCATTGATAACCTGTTGAATGGCACAACTGCAATTCTGCCAAACCTTACACAAGGTTCTTGGAAGATTGGCGGCACAGCCATCACAGCAACGGCGGCGGAAGTCAATTATCTGGATATCACTACTCTTGGCACAACAGAAGCAAGCAAGGCTGTAACGGCTGATGCGAATGGTGTTGTGACGTTTGACAACGGCGTCATTGAAGAAGTTACTGCAATCACTTCATCATCAGGATCGGCCACGTTAAACATGCGCGATGGATGTAGTTTCACGCATACGCTGACAGAAGATGTAACATATATTTTCAGCAACCCTGCTGGATCAGGGAAATCATCATCGTTTACTTTAGTTGTCACTCAAGACAGCACTGCGCGAACAATAACGTGGCCTAGTGCTGTAAAGTGGGAAGGCGGTGGTCAGCCAACTTTAAGCACTGCCTCAGGTTATGTAGACATTTTGGTGTTTTCTACTTTTGACGGTGGAACTAATTGGTATGGCTTCACTGCGGGTCTGGATATGAGATAAATGTTTGGCGCAAGAAAATTAATGTCAGCGGCTGGTGGTTCCCCTAGTAGTGGCAGTGTGTCTTATCCTAATGCGGGATCTTATACGTTCACTGTTCCAGCGGGCGTATTATTTCTGACTTCTGTGCAAGGCGCAGATGGCTCTGATGGGGGGTCTGGCCCAAATGCAGGGTGGTATAGAAAATCAGGCACTCTTTCATCTGTTTTAGCACGAAGAACTGGCACGGTATCTATTGCGAACGCTCTTGCCAGCCAATCTGGCACAATTCCAACTTCTGGGTATTCATCTTCAATAGTTGGCAACGCTAGTAATATAGAGGTTTCAAATGATGGTGGTTCTAGCTGGGGTACGTCAACTGGTCAAACTTATTTAAGCCTTGCTGGAAGCACTACGCAATCAGATACGTCTTTGGGAACTTCTTTGACCTATGAGGCTATTAAGTCTGATGCGAATTCTCTTATCAGCACATATTGGGCTGGGGTCACTACTGATAGCGCTGGTGAAACTGTAACTAACCCGCAGTTTTATACTTACAATTATGATGCTGATACACTTTTTGGCGGTAATACAACTGCTTTCGGTCTGAACTTCAACGAAACAACAACAACCTATAACAATGTGCCTGTTGTTCCCTATCAAACATACAACTTAGTCGTTGGCGCAGACGAAGGCGCTAATAATAGTTTTCTTTCGTTTACTTGGTAGGAACAAGCCATGCCACTAATACCATTGCAAATACCAGCGGGAGCCTACAGAAACGGCACAGAGTTTTCTGCGCAAAACCGCTGGCGCGATGTAAACTTGGTGCGCTGGCATGAAGGCTCTTTGCGCCCAGTTGGCGGGTGGCGGTCTTGGAACGGGGCTGACGCGGCTGGCGTTGTGCGTTACATGCATTCATGGGAAGATAATTCAGCAAGCGTTCGTTTGGCCGTAGGGACATACAACAAGATTTACGCTTTTAACCAAGGCGGCACAAAAACTGATATTACTCCTGCGGGTTTTACTGCTGGGCGCGTGGACAGTTCTTATAACGCATCATATGGCGGCGACACTTACGGCAACGGCGAATATGGCATTGAGCGGCAGGCGGCAACTGATATTCTTGCTGCAACAATTATTACGCTGGACAACTGGGGCGAATACTTGTTGGCGATGTCGCCCGACGATGGCAAGCTGTACGAGTGGAACTTGACCGGCGCTACAATGGCCCAAGTTTCTAACGCACCAACATCATGCAGCGGGTTTATGGTTACAGAAGAACGCTTTGTGGTTTGCTTTGGCGCAGGGGGCAACCCGCGTAAAATTCAATGGAGTGACCAAGAAGATAATACAGCTTGGACTGCGGCTGCAACAAACCAAGCGGGTGACATAGAGTTGCAGACCTCTGGCACAATCTTGCAGGGGGTTCGCGCAAGGGGTCAGGCGCTAATTCTTACGACAGAAGACGCCCACACGATGACATATCAAGGCCCGCCTTTTGTTTATGGCGTGGAGCGCGTTGGAACTGCGTGTGGAGCTATTTCTGCCAACTCAGCCATCACAGTAGACAATGCAGTATATTGGATGGGCAAGCGTGGCTTCTTTGCCTACAGCGGCGGCGCTGTGCAGTCGATTCCATGCGAAGTTGGTGACTATGTGTTTAGCGAAATGAACGCAGACCAAGCCTCTAAAGTCTCAGTAACGGCAAATAGTGCGTGGAATGAAATTTGGTGGTTTTACCCATCTGACAACGGAACGGAATGCGACAGGTATGTTGCATATGATTACGCTGAAAACATCTGGACAACAGGCGAGATTGATCGGACGGCAGGCGTGGACGCTGGCGTGTTTAGTAGGCCATTATTCACTGAAAGCAGTGGCGAAATTTATGAGCATGAGATTGGATACGATTATGGCTCATTAACACCGTTTGCAGAGACAGGCCCAATTTTAATTGGCACAGGCGATCAAGTCATGCGGGTGACAAATCTGATCCCTGATGAAAAGACGCAAGGTGACGTAACAGCTAAGTTTAAAACACGGTTTTACCCTAATGGCGCTGAAACTGAATATGGGCCGTTCAGCATGAGCAACCCAACATCTGTACGCTTTCAGGGGCGTCAGGTGCGTATGCGCGTTGAGGGAAACCAGCCAGTGGACTGGCGTGTCGGCATTATGCGGCTTGACGCAAGCTCTGGCGGTACGCGATGAGGATTGTGCCGCCATTTACGGTTGATGCGAAGGCGTGGGCAGAAAACCTACGCCGTTATCTTTCGCAGGCATTGAACATCTTAGATGCAAAAGATCAGTATTCTTCTGCGGCAGAAGATGGCATTATTCTTTATGACCGTGAAAAAGGTTATCCCGTTGTGAGCAAAAACGGTGAATGGCGTCAGGTTGTGCTTGAGGATGGCCACGCTGACTTTATGCTGACGGCTGACGTCGTGCCGGTAGCAGCAAACACAGCCTACAAGCTGACTTACGATGCTCCCACCGGCAATGACGGAATAACACAGGGAACGCCAGCTTCAAGGATTGTTTTCGAGGAAGCTGGCCAATACGTCATATCGTTTTCCGCGCAAATATCATCAACGTCTGCCAGCACGGTTCACTTCTACTTTTGGCCAAGCGTGAACGGAACAAATGTTGCCGACAGCGCTATGACAACGGCGCTTCACCAAAACAACGCCACGGTTGTCACGTCGCGCACACAGATATTCACCGTTGCGGCAAATGATTACTTTGAAGTGAATTACATGATTGACAGCACGCAAGGATTCCTGAATTACACCGCAGCATCTTCGCCGGTGCCAGCGATCCCCGCTTCAACTTTAGCGATTACGAGGCTTCATGGATAAAGAGCTTGAGAGATGCCGCGATTGGATTGAGGCCGCTTTGGAGTATTCCGGCGGCACGCATGACTTCATCGACGTGGCAGAGGGTATATACAAAGGTAGCATGCAGCTCTGGCCTACGCCGAGGGGGTGCATAGTAACCGAAATAGTGGTATATCCGAGGAAGAAAGTTTTAAACGTGTTTCTTGGTGGCGGCGAGTTGGATCAGATTTTAGAAATGCATGAAGATGTGGTAGCATGGGCGAAATCGCAAGGATGCTCTGCATTGACTATGACAGGCCGGTTTGGCTGGAAGAAACCACTGAAGGCGCATGGCTGGACGCCACTGCACGCCTCATATGTGAAGGAGTTTGAATAATGTCAGGCGGCAAAGGTGGATCAACAACGTCAAGCGTTGAAATCCCAGAATACATTGAGGAAGCAGCACGTCGCAATTTGGCCAAGGCTGAAGACATTAGCCAGATTGGCTATGTGCCATATTACGGGCCTGATGTTGCCGCGTTTACGCCATTTCAAGAAGCAGGCTTCCAGCAGACCGCCGACGTTGCGTCAGCGTTTGGTGTGGGGCCGCAGATGTCTAGGTCGGACATCATGGGCGGCATGCCAGCGCCGACAGAGTTTGCTGGTGGTGTGCGTGGATACAGCTCAGCCCCGCTGTACCAGCAAGCCGTTGACGAGCTTGCCGCGCAGCGTCCGGCGCAAGCGCAATTCATTGAGAGCTTTTTCATTGACCCCGTAACAGGCCAAGTGGGATCGCGTGTGCCTGCTGATTATGACTATACATCACCTGTTGCACCTGTTGATAGCGGTGGCGGTGGCGTTGCGCCGATTGTATCACCTGTTGCGCCGATTGTATCACCAGTTTCGCCTGTTGCTCCTTATACCCCAGCAGACCCCGCCTTAGCTATTCAGCCTGACGAAACGATATTCAGCGCCACACCACCAGAGGTTCAGGTAGCGCAGGAAATACTAGCGACTGATCCGCTGAATCCGCAATATGATGACGCGTTTGAAACTGTTTACGACTACCAAGCAGAGCAAGCTGCACAAGACCCAACAGGTCAATCAACTGGGCTTGGCATAACACCAGAAATAATTGACGCGGTTGGTGTAGATGCGTTTTTGCCGCCGCAAGTTCCTGACGATTACATATTAGACCCCGCAATTAGCGCGGCTATAGAAGATATTGGCTATACGCCTATAGGAAGCACAAACACGCAAGCGTCCACTCTGATTACAGACCCAGCCGCGAGCATTACCGACACGTCCACCGCAAGCGCATTTACTCAGCAGATGAATGACATTCAAGAGGCGTTGATTGGCATGCTTCCCCTTGATGAAAGCTATAGTGTCGGGGGAGTAAACAACCCGATTGAAACCCCGACTCTTGGCGAAATGCAGGGCGCTTCACCGCCAAGCATGAGATACGACGCCCCAACTGGTTCATATGTTGCATTGGACGGGGCCATGCCAACGGGTGCAGTTCGCCCGTTATCAACACCCACAGGTGACGAGGTTAGTGGCGGCGGTCTATTGTCTAATATTGGAGAATTTATTGCTAGTGGCGGGGTTACTGGTGCCGCATTACGGGGCGTTGGCGGTCTTTTGGAGCCTGCCCTTGGCGCAGCAGAAAGCGGCATAGCTTCAATGATTGGCGACCCGCGCACATTTGCTCAGCGTGATGCCGACAGACTGGAAGCAGAAAGGCTCAGAGCCATCGACAGGTCGCAAGAAGAAAGCGCCGCAGTTGAAGCGCAAAGGGAAGCGGCTTTAACTGAGCAGGAAAAGCTAAAAGTGGCTGACCCAGATGCGTTTGTCGCTCAGTTTGACAAGGAAGGTCAAGCAGACGCCAAGAAGGCTGTTGAGACTGCGCAAAAGTTAGCTGTTGCTCCAAGGCCGCCCAGCGTAACATCCACCGCCGCAAAGGATTGGATCAAATCTAACTTAGGCATCAATGTAGATAAAAAAGACGCAACTGACTATATCCGCTCATTGCAGCAGGATTGGGATAGGCAGAACGGATAAAGGAGACAGAAATGGCTGGACAAGGTTCAAAAGGTGGCGGTCAGGTAGTCGCTCCAATGGCGGGCGCAGCGCCTGCATCTGGCATGGCCCCGTTAGCGCCGACTGCTGGGTTTAACGTAAACCAAGCATCTGCTGGCGCATTGCAAGGAGCGCTTGGCGGCACGCGTGCGGCAATGACAGGCCCGCTGCAAGTTGGCGCGTATATGAACCCGTACACGCAGAACGTAATTGATCGCACACAGCAGGACATTGCTCGGCAGCAGGAGATGGCGATGAACCAGCTTGGCGCTCAAGCAACAAGAGCGCGTGCGTTTGGCGGCTCCCGCCAAGGCGTTGCAGAGGGTGTTGCTGCTGGGGAATACGGGCGTATGGCAGGCGATATTGCAGCTCAGCAGCGTCAGACTGGATACAACACGGCGATGCAGCAAGCGATGGCTGACAGGCAGGCGCGCCTTGGCGCAGCATCGCAGCTTGGCGCATTGGGCCAGCAGGCATTTGGCACCGGCCAAGCGATCCAGCAGCAGCAGATGCAGCAGGGCCTCATGCAGCAGATGTTGCAGCAGTCTCTGATCGACGCGGCGAAGGGCCAATATGCAGGCTATACCGGCGCACCGCAGGCAGCGCTTTCAGCGCCATTGGCGGCGCTGCAGCAAGCGCCAGCGCCTCAATCGGCTACCACGTCAAATCAGGCTGGTCTGTTCAGCTACCTTCAAGCGCTGACTGGCATGGGGGCGTTTGGTTAAATGGATTACCGCCAAGCAGCCATAGATGCGGCACGCAAATACGGGATAGACCCCGACATGTTTGTGCGCCTCATACAGCAGGAGAGCAGCTTTAGGCCGAATGTCGTAAGCCCGAAGGGCGCGATCGGCCTTGGCCAGCTTATGCCTGCCACGGCGCAAGAGCTTGGTGTAGACCCGAGAGATCCGCTGCAAAACTTGGAAGGCGCTGCAAAGTATTTTAGCCAGCAACTTAAACGCTTTGGCAGCCCAGAGCTTGCGCTGGCCGCGTATAACGCTGGCCCGACGCGCGTGGCTAAGCTTGGCAGGGTGCCAAATATTGCGGAAACGCAAAACTATGTGAAGACGATTTTAGGAGAAGGGCAAACCACGATGGCAACTCCAATGGATAGGGCGCGCGAAGAAGAGCTGCGCATGCAGATGCTGGCCAGCGGCACGGCTCCACAAGCAGCTCCACGCGCGCCACTGTCGGCGCTTCGGCAGGATCGCCCGCAGGCAGCGGCAGCGCCGCAGCAGCGCAGAGGCGGCATCATGGATTACCTTGGCAAGCAAAGCCCGACAACCGGCCTGAGCAGAGCGGAGCAGTTTGCTGCGGCGCTCGATCCGCTCATCATGCCGGAGATGCGTGCTGGCGAGGCAATCAGGGCGCGCGGCGCGCAGCGGCAGGCGGCTGCAACGAAGAACAAGACGGTCGAGTATCTGCGCAGGATGGGGTACAACGATTATGCTGATGCCGTGGAGAGCGGGGCGGTTGGCTCTAAAGAAATTATGAATGCGCTGGTCAGCAAGTCGCTGGAGACGCCGAAAGGCAAAGGTCAGATCGTAAGCGCTGAGCAGTTGCGCAAGATGTATCCGAATGCTGAAATCGCTGAAGGCTTATACAATTTAAAGCCAGACGGCACTGCCAATAAGATCGGCGGCGGGCCAATGGTTCAGATTGGCGGCGGTGAAAGTGAATTTTTGAAGGTAGGCCAAGCCGAGTTGGCCAAAAACTTTGCCGAGATGGCGCAGGCTGGGCGAGATGCGACGTCTAATCTTGGACGCATTAAGCTTCTTGACGAGTTGTTGGATGAAAGTGGCACCGGATTAAGCGCGGGCTTCTTGTCACGCGCAAACCAGTATTTTGGCGTAGACTTTAGAAGCGCCCCAGCGGCAGCCGCTGAAGCCATAATTAGCCAACTTGTTCCGGCGCAGAGGCCAGCCGGTTCTGGCGTTATTTCGGATGCAGACTTGGCGCTATATAAGGCATCACTGCCGGCCATCCAGAATCAGCCAAACGGCAACAAGCTTATCGTGAAAAGCATGGTGGCGATAACTGAACACAATGCCAAAGTTGGCAGAATAGCGTCCAGAGCGTTAACCGATCCAAACTATAGCATTCAGCAAGCGGAAGATGATATCGCAGCATTGCCAGATCCGTTTGAAAGCGTCAGAGGCTTTTTAGGCGGCAGTGGCGCCGATATACCCGCGCCGGACATGACAGAACGCGAAGCGCTTGATCTGCTAAACCTACCGAGCGGAGATTAATATGGCTGAGATGACATACGCCGAAGCTTCTAACGTCCAAGCGGCAATCGCCGCATTGGAAAAGCTTGAGGCCGCCGGAACGATAAGCGAAGACGGCCAGAAGGCGCTGGACGCTGCACGCAAAAAACGCAAACCGGCAAAACAGGCTGAAATTGAAACCATCGCCACATATCGCGGCTTCCAGAAGGGTGTTAGCTTAAACTTGGCTGACGAAATCGCCGGTGCATACCAAGCGGCAAATGATCTATTCAGAGGCGGCGACATAGAGGGCGCAAAGAAGGCATACGCGAAATACCGTGATCTTGTTCGCCAGCGCGACGAGGCGGCGCAGCTTCTGGCCCCAGAGCAGTTTGCTAAAGGCGAAGCCTCAGGCGGCGTTGCGGGCGCGACACTTCCAGTTGCTACGGGCTTACGGCTGGCTAAAAACTTAGGAACGGCAGGACAAGTTATTTCTGGTGCGGCCACCGGCGCAACAGCGGCAACTCTTCCAGAGTTTGCTGGCGGCGAGGGTGGATTCGGGCCACGCATGAAAGAAGTTTCGCCGTTTACCGCAGCAACGGGTGCAACGCTTGGCGGTGTTGCGCCAGTCGCGGGGCGTATAGCTGGCGCTACCACCAGAGGCATCCAAGACATAGCACGCGGCGGCAAAGAAGGCTTTAGCGGCGCTGCGCTGCGCAGAGTTGGCCGAGCAATGCAGAGGCCACAAGTAGCGGGCCAAGATATTCAAGCGTATTTGCGCTCACTTGGCCCAGAGGGAACAGTCGCAGACATTGCAGGATCGCCGCGCAGCATGGCGCAGGGATTGGCCACAATGCAGGGCGAGGGCGCAGACGTATTGCGCAGGCAGCTTGAGCAGCGCGCAGGCGGCGCAGGAGAGCGCGTAGAGCAAGTTATGTCTGAGCGTATCGGCCCCGCCATTGCAGCGTCTGAAGAGCGTGCAGCGCAGGCCATGCGCAAGTCGTCTGAGCTTGGGCCAATGTATGACGCGGCTATGCAGAGCGGCGCAGAGTTTGATATCAGCGCGTTGCGCTCTGGCTTGGTTATGATGGCAGACGATGCGGCGGCTAACGTCAGAAGCGGTCTAAACGCTGTATTGCGTGATCTGGGCAAGGAGGGGCCAGTTTCGGCGTCTAAACTCCACAACGCCCGCAGCGCTTTGAGCGACGCAATTACGTCTGCTAGAATAGCTGGGCAGAATAATAAAGTCAGGCAGCTGATGCCCATACTGGACGAGATGGACAAGCGCCTTGATGAAATACCAAATTACGCCACAGCGCGCGCCGGATACGCCGAAAGTTCACAGATCGAGCGTGCGGTGGATAATGGGCGTTCTGTGTTCGCTGGCGGCCCGACATCTGCGTTGTCGCCAGAAGACTTGAAGGCAATGCTCGATAAGATGAAGCCACTTGAGCGCGACGCATATGTGAAAGGCGCGAGAGAATACATTGCCGCCCTTATGGGTACATCAAGAAGCGACGCGGCATCCGCGTGGCAGCAATTTGACAAGTCTTGGAACCGCGAGAAGTTGCAGCTTTTGCTTGGCAAGCCGGACGCGGATGCGGTCACGCAGAGGCTGTTTGCCGAAAAAGAGTTTTCCGGCACGCGTGGCGATGTTTTGGCCGGATCGCAGACTGCGTTCCGCGAGGAGGCCGCAGAAAGTTTGGCCGACATCAGAGAGCCAGACAGCATGCGAAAGCCGTCACCCATCGCGCGCGCTTATCAGGGAATGTTCGCTGATCCTGTGAACCGCATGATCGACGAGGTTCTTTACGGGGCCAAGCGGTCAAACCTAAACCGCGAGATTGGTGAATTACTGTCGATGCAGGGCGCAGATCGTGACATAATAGTGCCTGTTCTGTTACAAGAAGCTAAACGGCTTCAAGACCCGACACGCGCGCAGCAAGTAATTGACGCCTTAACCACATTCGGCCTAACAACTTACGGCGCAACACGCGGAGAATAACATGCAACCACAACCAAAAGATCGCCGCGAGATAGAAAGCATTGTTCAGAATGCGATCAGCGATGCCGTTGATTTCGTTGAAAGCGAAATCAGCCAAGACCGCATCAAGGCGCAGCGCTACTACGACGGCGAGGTTGATATTGGCCATGAAGACGGGCGCAGCAAGGTTGTGTCAACGAAGGTGCGTGACACGATACGCTCCGTAAAGCCAAGCCTGATGCGTATATTCATGTCCACCGCGAGGCCGGTTGAGTTTATCCCGAAAGGCCCAGAAGACGTTGCGTTGGCAGAACAGGCCACCAGCTTCATCCAGCATGAGTTTACGCGCCTAAACGGATACCGCGTGCTAAACGACGCCTTTCAAGACGCTATGGTCAAGAAGCAGGGCATCGTGAAGGCATATTGGCACGACTACCCAGTAGCTGAGATATACACCTACACCGACTTGTCTGATGACGAATACACGTTTCTGATCCAAGAAGATGACGTGGAAGTGATTGAACATACGATGGAAATGTCTATCGAGATGGATCAGATGGGCATGCAGATCGAGCTTCCTGTCCATTCGGTCAAGATTAGCCGCACAGAAATGAAGGGCGAGCTGCGCATAGAAAGCATCCCGCCGGAAGAATTCTTCGTGAACCGCGATTGCCGCTCATTTGATGACGCATATGTCGTGGCGCACCGCACAGATATGCGCGTTGGCGATCTGGTCGAGATGGGCTTTGACTTTGACGTCATATCAAATTTAACGCCGTTTGACGGCACAAACGACATGACCGGCGCAGAGGTGCTTGAGCGCCAAGGCTACGAGGAAGACTTGTCGGACGAAGACGAGCTAGATCCAGCCATGAAGCTGGTTGGCATCACAGAAGCCTACATGCGTATGGATGTGGACGGTACAGGCGTGCCGGTGCTGTACAAGTTTCTCTGCGGCGGCACATCATACGAGCTGCTAGACTTCATGCCGTGCGACGAGATCCCGTTTGCTAAATTTGAGATCGACCCAGAGCCACACAGCTGGTACGGCCACAGCCTTTCTGAGCTAGTAGAAAACGATCAAGACGCAGCGACGTCTATTCTGCGCGGCATCTTGGATAACGTGGCGATGACAAACAATCCGCGCATTGGGATTGTGGACGGCGCAGTAAATATTGACGATGTGCTAAATAACGAAATCGGGTCACTTGTGCGGATGCGCCAAGCCGGATCTGTGCAGGATCTGAGCGTGCCATTTGTTGCCGGTCAGACGCTATCTGCGCTGGCATATATGGATCAGCTCACAGAACAGAAGACAGGCGTTACAAGCGCTTCTGTGGGGCTGAATCCTGACGCATTGCAGTCTACCACAAAAGCAGCTGTTCAAGCGTCTGTGCAGGCAGCTGCGGGCCAGACAGAGGTGATGGTGCGTAACTTGGCTGACGGCCTGCGTGACCTGTTTGGCGTCATGCTGCGCCTGATGAATAAGAACATGGACGAAGAAAAGATGATGCGGATGAACGGGCAGTTTATCCCCGTCGATCCACGCGTCTGGGATACGTCAATGGACATCAGCATCAACGTCGGGCTTGGCACTGGCCGCGAAGAAGAAAAGCAGATGGCGCTGCAACAGGCGTTGCAAATGCAGCAGATGGTTTACCAGCAATATGGCCCAATGAACGGCTTGGTGAGCTTGACCAATATCCGCAACACGCTTGCCGACAGTTTGGCGCTGTCAGGCGTGCGCAATGCTGATCGGTATTTCGCGCCGATTACGCCGGAAATCGAAATGCAGATGCTACAGATGCAGCAGCAACAGCAGGCAATGATGGCGCAGCAGGGTCAGGCGCAAGATCCAAACGCCGCGTTCTTGCAGGCTGAGCAGATGAAGGCGCAGAGCAAGATGCAGTCTGACATGATGAAATTGCAGCTTGATGCGCAGAAGGCAGCGGCAGATGATGATCTGAAGCGTGACCAGATGGCTCAGGATCTGATGGTGGATGCTGCTAAAATATATGGCCAATACGGAACCGCAGTGGACACGGCTCGCATCAAGGCAGAGCAGGATAAAGTTCGCATGATCGGCGGCATGGCACAGGGCGTGCAGCAGTGAGCGCCGACATCCGCATACAAGCCGATGACGCAAAGCGGCTAAAGAATGACACGGCGTTTCAGACGTTCGTGGACGACGTTCGTGAAGAGCAAATGCGCCTCTTCGCCAACAGCGCAGCCTCTGACATAGAGATGCGCGAGGAAGCGCACGCAATACTGCGTGCGTTAAACAAGATCGGTGACGCACTCGACGCTGCGATTGCAGCAGAGGTCATTTTAGATCGCAAACAAAGGAACTAGCACCGTGGAAGCGACTAGCCTAGAAAATGCCGTAGAGGCAATGTTGGCCCCAGCGCCAAGTGAAGAAAATCAAAGCGAAGCAGTGGAAGCAGCTGAAACGCCAACTCAAGACGTTGAGAGCGAAGCAGTTGAAGATGTTGCAGAGGGCGATGATGACGTCGAGGCATC
>Ga0213865_10001176_pt1 | contig 17254 bp, 18 predicted proteins | sample PICome_6_FD_160100 | JGI IMG/M metagenome (GOLD analysis project Ga0213865, IMG submission 160100) | Coastal seawater microbial communities near Pivers Island, North Carolina, United States - PICO282 | ecosystem: Environmental > Aquatic > Marine > Coastal | place: USA: North Carolina...
TTGTCCATCAGATGTGTATTCTATAGTATTACCTTCAAGTTCTATAGTACCTTCGGTTTGTGGTGTTTCACCAAACAGATTATCTACAAGTTGTCTTGATAATTGTGCATAGATACGTGACTCTAAGTTACGCATAAATCTTGCAAGTGTGGTGTTCTCTTTATCTCTTTCTATTTGTTCTTGTAGAGCTTTAATTTCTTCTTTAATTGTCATCTTTCTATTGAACTCTTGATTCTCAATAGTCAGATAATGTGAACTAGTGTTAATACCACTAAAAGATGGCGATTTAAACTTATGAACTATTTGGTCTGCTTTGATATTTTCTACAAAAATCCCAATTATTAAAATAACTCCTATTACCATGATTGACCATAGCACTTTATCTTTCTCCAATTGTTCTTCTTTTAATTGTTTTTTAGTCTTTCCTTTGGTCATCTCTATCCGCCTTTGCAATTTTACTGCTATCTATTAACTGTGGTACGCCTAGAATAGTTTTAATAAGGGTGTCTTGTCTTATGATTTCATTATCTAAGCTACGCACTCTATCAATTAATGCTACAAGTATTCCATGTTGTGAGTCAAGTTTTGTTCCAAGTCGTTCTTCAATAGCTGCTATCTGTGATTCTACTTTTTCATCAACATTATCAAGTTTGGTTTCCATGCCATCTACAATACGCATGATTAATTTATATATAAACCAACCTAAACCAATTGCTGCTGCTATTGGAAAACCTACCTCTTGTATTACTTTAATTGCACTGTCCATTAGCTTGGCTCACTTGGAAAGATTACGTCATCATATGATGATGCACTTGAATTAGTTGTGGGTAAATCTCTTAATGATTGCCTATAAGTTGCCCATTCTGTTTTTTTGCTATCTGATAATGGACTATCAGACATTTGTGTCCAGTCTGATTCACTTAGTAGATTATTACGTTCTATTCTTACTGCAATCCAAAAATCTATTGTTTGTTCTACAGCTTCGCCATCAATAATTTTGTACTTTTCTACATCAAAAACACCTTCTATAATTGATTGACTATTTTCTAAAGGTATATCAGATAACTGACTGTTTGTTACGCCACTACCAACAATGACACCTGTAGCAGTTATATATTTTGTATAAGAAATCATATTATTGCGTGTTGTCTATAAATACATAAAGAGATTGATAAGTAGAATTGAGTTTTGTTATCCATCTTACTCTCCAAAAGACTTTGTTAGCATTAGTACCTGACGTTGCTAATCCTGTAATAGTACCACTATATGCAAATACATAGGTTCTAAAAGTACCAGCAGCAAATGTTACGTTTTGTATACCACCAGCAGCTTGTGTGTAAGAAGAACCACCATTAACACTATATTCTAAAACACCATTTGTACAATCACCATAAACACCAGTCCATATTGCTTGATACTGTGCATTATTTCTAACTTCATCAATTGTCATGCTTAAATAAGTGCCTGTTGAATTTGTATTAGTCGTAAAATTTGTAGAACCACGTTGAAATTCACTACCAAAAACAGCTAAAGGTACTGTTGAACCACTATGAGAAATAATATCAGCACTAACATTAGCAAAATGTTTTACATCTAAAGTATCAACATTAATTCTGTCACCAGTAATAGTATTAGATGCTATCTCTGAAGCTGTAATTGTTCCTGATGCTATTTGACTAGCTGTAATTGTATTAGAAGCTATTTCATTTGCGGATATAGTGTTTGAAGCAATTTGTGTAGCTGTAATAGTTCCACTAACAATATTAGCTGCGACAATCGCATTAGCTGCTACTTTGTCTGCTGTAACTGCATCTGCATTTATCTTAGCTGCTGTTACTGCATTAGCTGCTATTTGTGTTGCAGTGACTGCATTAGCTGCAATTTCATTAGCTGTGACTGCATTTGCTGTAATCTTAGCACTGGTAATAGCATTAGCAGCAATCTTATCTGTAGTAATAGCATCAGCAATAATCTTATTAGCTGTAACTGCATTTGTGGCTATTTCATCAGCTGTTATTGCACCTGCGTTTATCTTTGCAGTTGTAATTGCGTTAGCAATAATTTTATCTGATGTGATTGCATTTGTTTGAATGTTATTAGCAACAATTGCGTTTGCAGCTACTTTATCAGCTGTTACAGCATCAGCTGCTATTTTTACAGCAGTAATGGCGTTACTTGCAATAGTGTCAGCTGTAACAGCTCCTGCGTTTATCTTTGCTGTAGTGATTGCACCTGCATTAATCTTTGCAGTAGTTACTGCATTTGCAATAATTTTGTCAGCAGTTACAGCATTAGTACTTATTTCACTAGCTGTTATTGCACCAGCAGTTATTTTAGCTGTAGTTATTGCATCATTTGTTATTTCGGTTGTTGTTATTGCGTTTGCAGCAATTAAATCTGTTGTAATTGCATCATTAGCTATTTTTGCAGTTGTTATAGCATCAGCAGCAATTTGTGCAGTTTGAACTGCATTATCTGCAAGTTTTGCGTTTGTTACTGCATCTGTACCTAATTTTGTATTAGTTACTGCACCAGTTGCAATTTTAGCTGCACTAATTGCACTAGAAACTATTTGTGCTGTGTTAACTGCGTTATCAGCTATCTTGGCATTAGTAACAGCATCAACACCAAGTTTTGCTTCTACGATAGCACCAGCAGCAATAACATCACCTTGTATAGCATCTACTGCTATTTTTGCATTAGTAACTGCTTCAGATGCTAGTTTCACACTTGTAATTGCACCATCAACTATTTCTCCTGCATCTACGTTTGTAAAACTACCTGTAGCTACAGAAGTAAATGCTGAATGTACATCTGAATGATTTACAGACCTTGCCCAAAAATAATATGTTGTACCAGCAGTTAAACCATCCTGTGTTCCAAACAAAGTACTAGTCTTTTTACCATTTTGCCCATAAATTGTATCTACTAAATAAGTATCATCTGTTGGTGTTGTATTTGATGTTCTTCTATAAATCTTAGTTGCTTTTAAATCTGCACTAGTAGAATTAATCCAAGAAACAACAATATTGAATGCTTGTCCTGTTGATGCAGTTAAACTTGTTGGAACTGCTGGTGCATCAGTTGGTGCTGCTATTGTTATATTAACAACACTGGTATAAGCACTAGCTACACCATTCACATCAATATGTCGTGCTTTTACGTTATAAGTTTTTCCAACTACAACATTAGGGAGAAGGGCTACAGCAACACCTTTTCCTACAGTGAAGTCAGATGTATATGCACCATCTGTACTTAGCTTATACGCCACCTCTGTAAGCGTTACCTTATCACTAGAATTGTTTGTCCACGTAGCTTTTATATCTACTTTAGTTGTAACACCATCTTTATTAGTTTGTTGTGCAAGTGATAAGTTTGATGGTGCTGTAACTGCATATGTACCTGTACCAACATCACTTCCTTCTGATTGACCAGTTGTATAATCACTTGTAGCAAAATCAAATACACTAGATGCGACTTCTTTTAGTTCCAACTGTGTAGCCATAACAGGAATATCACCATCTGTTATAACTTGCATATTAGTTGATATTACTTCAAAGACTTTTTGACTGTAACCCATTCTTTCGTTAGTTAAATATACCCAATCGTTAGGTTGTAATCGCATATATTTTAATGTTACTAAACAAGATATTGATGTGGTTTGTCTTTGGCTTTTTAATGCTATTCTGCCTAATCTTTGTGCCATTGTGTCTGTAACTGTAAATGGCAGTTGTGATTCCATTTGTTTAACATAATTAGCTGTAGATTCACCACTAGGTGTATCTGCATTAAGCATTGTTGTGTCTTGGTGTACTTCAGCATCGGCTGCTACATACCCTTGCGTAGAATCAACATATAAAGGTTTTACACTATTAAATAAATTACCTGAACTTGGGTTTGTTTGTATTTGCACATCATTTAATAAATCATCGTCTGTAATTGTTAATGAAGGTGTTTGTGAAGCACCTGCAAAAACATTAAATTTACCATTTACATAAGAAACTTTACCTGCCATAGAACTAAGTATTGATTCTATAATTCCATTACCATTTGCACTAAAGTTAGTGAATCCGTTTGAGGTGTATCTTTTTTCTGTTGTAGAACCATCTGCAAGAGTTACATTTTGTTCACAGATATTTGCTGCACTCGCAAAACCACCTGCATTTGTTGTGTCATTAATCTCATCATTAGTAGCTTTAATACCATATTGAGTGTTTGTTAAATAGTCTCTAATTTGTAAAGCTGGATTATCTGTCCAAACAGTTGTGTTAGTTCTTGGGTCATAACACTTTTTACCTTTTACTAAAAATGATATTGCTGGTATTCCACCACCAAATTTTTCAGCATCAAAAACCATTTGAATATATACGTATGCAACATCTTGAAACTTATCTGATGTACCCATTGAACTTAATTGTGCATTCATAAAACCATCAACAGCAGTTTGACTACCATCTTTGTATGAATAACGCATTAATCTACCACTACCAAAATTATTATCGTTATCTGTGTTTGTATATTCTGAATTTGTTACTGTGTAAACAGTAGAACCACTTATAGTACTGGTGCTAGTACTCAAATCTATATCATTAACACGAACAGATGTTAGTTCTTCTATTTCGTGTCCTGCAATTGCAACAACCATATGTAATAAAAAATTATCAGTGCCAGTAGTTTCCATATGAACAATCGTTCCACCTACACGACATTTTCCATATATTATTTGTCGTGGTGCTACAGCTTCCCTTGTTGCAAACTTACTACCAAAATTACCAGCTGAAGCATCAATACCTTTTGATGTCATCTTGCCAATAACACCACCTATTAAGGTTGTAGCAAATGTCAAAAATGTGGCATTTGCTGCTGAGACTGATGCAAGAGTACCAATTTCAAAAAATTTTCCTGTTTTTATTGCTACAAAAACAACTAATGCTGCGACAACTGCTTGTTTTATTTGTTTAGCCATCTATACGCCACACCTTTAAAACATTTACATTATTCTTAACACCGATACCATCATCTGTTGGTGTAAGAACACTTAAACCATCTGATATACCTACTAATTCTGTTTCTTCTTTATATACAACTAAATCACCTTTGCTTACGAAGGCTTTTTCTATTTCTTTAACACCCTTTGCTTTACAAGCCTTTTCAATGCTTTTTAGTAAAGTTTTGTTATATTTTTTTATAGCCTTCATAGCACTATCTTCATCATTCCATTTAAGTGTTTTAGGTATTAAATCTTCACCAGTGATTTCTTTAATAACAGCATTAGAAAATTTACAACAATCCCATGAACCCCATTTAAAAGGTTTATTTCTATTCTTTTCAATAAATGCGTTAAATTTAATTTCCCAATCAACAATCTTTTTCATTCTTCTATATTATTTTTAGCCATTTGTCTTGCTCTAAAATTATTAGAACCTCTTCCAGTACCACTAATACCACCTGTATCAGATTGTTTACCCCATATAATTTCTTTATCTTGCAGAGAAGCAACTCTATTAAAACCAGTATCACCATTATGTAAAAAGTTTTGTGATTCTTTGGTGTATCTAAAATTTGATGGTCTATCTAAATCAATTAATCTATTTTCTGCATTTATAGTAATGTTAGAACCCTGTGGGCTATCAGTGACAGATAGTGATGTCATTCTACCTTTAAATAAAACAAGAGTTCCTGCAACTTCGTTTGTTTTACCCATAAGATAACCAAGATATAAAGTTATAAATCTGTTTTGATAATTCTCTGTTAATGCAAGATTCAAAACAGTCGTATCCATTCCTGTAATTCCTACTACTAAACCTGCTGATTTTAAATCAGTGCTTTCTTCAACATTACTTATTGATAATAATTCACCAGCACCAGTATAACTTTCACTATTTATAGTTAAGTCATCTATTCCTGTCCATAATCTTACTGTGTCTGTGTCAAATTCTGCCTTGATGGCTAAGAACATTGCTTGTTCGTCTGCACCTAGACGATTTACGATAGAACTATCTAATCCTTGTCTAGTTGCCATATTAAATTACCTCAGTACATGAAAAACTTATACCATAGTTAGAAATTCTATCTGCTGACCAACTTACTTCATTACTTACTAATCTAAAGTTGCCTTTAGGATTTGTAAAAACTACATAATGCCCACTAGCTAAATCAGACCTTAATTTTGGCTCAGTTTTAACAGAATAAAAATCATTACCTGCATCACTAGTTGCAGTTGCATCTTCTACTACCATAACTAATTGTGCTGGTGTTCCTGAAGAACTAGCTGCTGATTGGACACTTAGGTAGTCACCTTTCTTTATAGTGCCACTAGCACCTGTTGTAGAAGCTCTAAGGCATAAACCTGTAGCACCCTTTACATTAGTTCTAACCTTACAACTTGCAGTATTACTTTCTGTTGTGAAATCACCATCTGTAACAACTATTGTGTTACTTGTTACTGTAGTTACTTTAAATGTTCCATTGTTTTCTTCATTTGTTGCACCAGTGATAACTATAAAATCTCCAACTTTAGTATTAGCAAAAGTTGATGCACTAGCTGTTAAAGTTCCGTTTGTTGCAAATGATAAAGTTACATTAGTGTTATTTGTTCTTAGTTCACTAGTAAGGTGTGCGGTTGAATATGTTCCTTGATTAGATAAAGCATCAGGGTCAGCAAATTTAAAAGTATTAACTGGTCCATTTAAGTCTAATAAAAAAGATTGCCAATTTACAGCTACATCTCTACGCATAGGTGGTAATGAAACTTCAGCAGTCCAATAGACACCATCAAATTCTTGTGTTTTAGTTTTACCTGTGAAAGGCGATACAGTTGTTCCCACAGTTCTAACAAGCGAAAAATTACTTGTCACAAAATTAGGTGTTGTAGGCATTGTTATTAATTTAGCCACCTTGTAATGCTCTCCTATAACTGCCACCACGCACCGCAGCTTCTGCAACAGCACCCTTAGTCACATCTGCAATCTGTGGCATCATTTTCATAACTTCTGCTCTGACTGTTGGAACAATACCAGTAGCAAAGTTGATAGATTGATTTATTATTGTAGTTCCACCACCACTCATAGCGTTTTTGCTATTCATATTGTTCATTAAATTACCACTAGTATGTGGTACAAAAATTTCAGGACCACGTTCACCTACTATTCTTGCTTGACCGCCATACATAGCACCACCACCAGCACCACCAAGACCTAATGGCATACCACCCATTCCTGCTTGTCCTGAACCTGATAAACCTGCCGATGCTGTTGCACCACTTGTGCCACCCCCAAACAATCCTGTGCCTACAGTACCCTGAAAGTTAGGAAATATAGCTGCTAATATTCTATTAACAACTTCTAATTGCAAAAATATAGCGATAATCTGTGACACAATATTTCTTGAAAAGTCTTTAAAACTTTGTAAGGCACTTTGTCCTTGTAATAAAGAATCTACAAATTGTGTTGTAAAAGCATTAGATGCACTTGTAACAGCTTGTTCTAATTCGTCTGTAAATTCTGCTGTAGTTTGCATTGCAGGGTCTAAATCATTAGTCATTTTATCAAGCATATCTTCTATTTCTTTATTTAATTCTTCTACGCTTTTATCTGTTTTATCTAATTGTTCAGGATTTAGAAATCCCATATCAATAGCAAATCTTTCACCTACTTCTTTCATTTTTGTAATAGCATCATCAAGAAGAGATGTATAGTTTTGTATTGCCAAAGCACCTAAAACCAAAGCTGCTGTTAATGGGTTTTTTTGTAATAAAAGCATTGCAGCTCTTACGCCTAAAATTGCTTTTCTCAGTGTACCCATAGCTTTTGCCATAAACAAAGCAGCAAATGCAGGTGCTCTTGTCGCAGCAAATATTGAAAGTGCTAATAATAAGCTATTCATGTTTGCCACTAAAATACCAACAGTGTTTTTTAGCAAGTTAAAAGTTTGCAATAATATTCCACCAAAAATTTGTGCAACAGGCTTAGCTTTTTCTGCAAGGTCTTTTAATGCTAAAGAACCTTCAGTTAATACAGTTAATAATCCACCCTCACCTATTTCTGCCATAGTGATTGAAACTGCATCTTTTAAATTAGATATAGCACCACTTGCGGTATTTGCTCTTTCTTCTAAAGCAGTTGAAAAGTTTTCTTGTGATATTTTTCTTAAAAAAGCTACGATAGAGTCTGCATCTCTACCAATCATTTCTTTGCTTCCTCTAAAATTGACAGCTAATTTATCGCCTTCAACTCTAGCTATAACACCAAACTGTTTTAACATTTCCATTTCACCAGTTGTAGCATTAAATACAGCTTGTGCCATTTGTGTAATATCTTTACCAGCACCAGCTGCAAAATTACCAAAATCTTGTAAAACATCACTTGTTGGTGCAATACCAGCATTAACAAGAGTTGTAAATGCACTTGCTACATTTTGTACTTGGAATGTTGTTGTTGCTGTAAATTGTTTTATAAGGTCAAAAGAACTAGCAGCACTTTCTGCTGAACCTGTTATACCTTTTAATGTTGCTTCTAAATCTTGAAATTCTCTTGCTGTATTTGCAATTGCACCACCTAATCTAGCTGCACCTACAGCAGCAAATACTTTAGCTAAATTTCCGAATGTTGCTACAGATGATTTTGCAGTTTTGTTGGCAGTGCCTAGCTTTCTGTTTACATCATCTAAACCTTTACGTAAAGATTTAGTTTCTGCTCGGATTTCTACAATAAGTTGGTCAACTGGATTAGCCATTAGTCAGGATATAACTCCATCATCTCTTTTAACCTATCATTAGTCATAGGTTGTTCTTTGTTTTTTGCACCATTAAATTCTGAAAAACCATCTATAGCTAGATAAATTTCCTGCGGACTAGTGTTCCAAAAAATCTCAGGTGACATACCCATCATGCCAACACAAATAGAAAAGTATCGTTGAATAGGTAGGGAATCACTGACTAATCCCCCTCTTGTAGCTTTCCCTCGTCTGTTTCTTCCTCTGAATCATCAGTAAGAGATTTTGTAAGAAGGTTAGCAACGGCAGCTGTTGCTTTTACTATTCCTACATCTTCTATTATTTTTATAACATCTTTTTGCTGTAAATCATTACCACCACCTCTTAATGCTGGTGTTAATACATTAACTATTTCTGACATTCTTATATCAGCTTCTCCCATTTTTGCTGCAAGTTTAATGATGCCACAACCACAGGCATCTTCTATTTGCATGATTGAATCTATAGTTAATCTAGCTTTATAATCTTTTTTACCTAAATTAAGTGTTATTTCACCCTTTAGTTTGTTCGCCATCTGACTTTTCTCCTTTTGATTGACTTGCCTTTGCAAGTTTTACTTTCATTATATTATCTCTTGAATCAACCACAGATGACATAACTTGCATCATCTTACCATTAATTTTAATAGTATCTTTGATATCGCATACTGGTATGTCTAATTGTTCTCCATCAAACATACCATGAATATCTTGGTTGTTAATTCTAAGTACTACTTTTTCCCAAGCCATAAGTTACTCCTTATGCTGCTGCGAATGTTATATATCCTGCTGATTCAAAAGACATTGAATATGTTGCTTCACCATTATATTCACCAGCATACTCTAATGAAGTAATTTGAAAAGCACCAGTATAAGTACCTAAGTTTGGTATTATAAATTCAAATGATTCAAATGCTGCTGTTTGTGGTGTTGAACCATCAGTAGTATTTTGTTGTGCTGCAAAAGCAGTCCTAACTGCAACTTCTGCTGCTGAATCTGTAAATACTCCTGAACCACTAACAGATAAACTGTTTACACCTGCACCTGCTAATAAAGTTCTAGTACCTTGACTATCTTTATTAGTTACGTCTACTGATTCTTCATTAAGTGTGATTGATGTAGACCTCAAACCACCAATAGTAGTTTTACTTCCACCGATGTCAATTTTCATTAAGACATCTAACCCTTTTTGTGCTGCCATTTTTTTCTCCTATAAAATTAGTTTGTTCCTAATATTATTGCACGAAATCGCATGACTCCATGTCTAGTGACACCATCTGGGTCTCTCATTATATCACTGTATTCAAATCTAAGGTTAATTAGATTAAAACCAGTAACAGTTAAGTTTATATCATGCAATAAATCGTGAATCTTGTCCATTATTTGTTTGGTTTCTTTAGAACCTTTATATTGTGACCAAATATGTATGTTTATTGTATATTCACCACCTGTGAGGTCTTTTGTGCTGTAGTCAACAACAGTTTCTTCTCCTAAAGTTATAAAAGGATATGTATTTCCTTCTATGACTTCGTCATAAACTCCACAAGATAATGTTGATGTAATAGCACTAACATTTAAAGCAGAATATACAGCACTTTGTAATTGAAACTGACCAATACTCATCTTATTACACCTTCTTGTCTAAAAATTTGTAAAATTTTCTTTTTATTCTTTCTGAGTGCAGGTTGCATAAATGGTCTTTCGGTCATATTTGTAGTACCAAATTCTAATGCTTTTGAATAAGGTGCTGAAGATATTATTTGTCCAACTACGCTTCCGTCAGGATTGCTACTAATATCGCTTGTGATTTGACTTACTAAAAATCCTGTGTCACTTGCAGGTGGGTCTAATGGTTTGGATTGTGTGTGAGTTCTAGTAGGTTCATATTTTTTAACTGTTTCACCTGTTCCACCAGCTGTAATACTTTTTACTACAGTGTTATTAACAACTAAAGTTGAACGACCAACAGCTTTTAAAGAATTTTTATGTGGATTAGCTATTAATCTTTTTTCTAATTTTTTTTTAAATTGTTCTATATTTTTAAATCCTTGGTTCTTTAGACTCATATTGCCACACCTTCTTCGCATAACAATTTAAGAAATCTATCTCTTTCGTCTACGTTAATAATTCCTTTGATATTAAAATTACGACTGCCATAAGTTACCCTACTATTAGTAGATATATTCTTCATATAACGAATTGTAACCTCGTGTGTGACCTTTTCTTGGACTATCCCTTGCCTGTATATACTATTGGCATTCATAGGCTTTATATTGGCGTAGATAAATGTGACTGGTGAATAGGATTGTGATAGACCACCACCAGCATCACGAGTATTAGTAGCATTTTCTACTTTAACTCTATATCGCATTTTGCCAATAGAGTTAGACATTTATCCCAGTGCCATTAAAGATGATGAACCTAATCCTCTGTGTACAACATAAGGTGCATACAAACTTCTTAACATAGGTGGATAAGGTAACTTAGCATCATACATATCACCTCTATGTTCATACAGATATGCTATGTGTTGTAGTATTCCAAGTCTTAGTGGTTCAGGAATATTATATTGAGATGTGTAACCTGCTATGTATTTAACTTCTATAGCGTTTGCTACTCTTAATGCAGTTGGAAAAGTAGCACCAGTTCTTAAAACCACTCTTGCAGGTTCTCTAGCGTTATCAACATAATAATCTGTACTAGCAAAGGTAGTTGCTGTATCTGCATCATCATAAGTCTTGATATGTGTTACAGAAGCTACTGGTGAACGTGGTAAAACCACATAGTTTTTATAATAATTTAAGTATGGACCAGTTCTCACACCTTCCCATAAAGGGTCGCTAATATCTTCAAAAGCATCAAGAAATAATGTCAAGGTCTGTGTCATTAATGCTCTACCAGTATGTTCCTCACAAAACCTTCTAGCTGTTTCTATAAAAGGTCTTATGATTCTTTCATCGGTAGAATCATCAACTCGTAAGTATTCCTTGACTTCTTGTAATGTGACTGGCTCTTGGGTTGGCTCTACGCTTACTTTTAATCCTGCCATTAGACAAATGCTCCTATGACTTGTGAAGCTATGATTAAAGCATATAAACCCCAAATCTGTTGTTCTATACGAATAAATCGTTTAGAACCTGCTTCCATACGTTTTTCTATATTTTCGTATCGTAAAGCACAAATTTGTTCGTGCAGTTCCAACTTAGTTAAATCAGTTGGATTTTTTATCTCCACTTTCGGCATCTTCATTACTTGCTTCCATTTCTTCAGGCAAATTGTTTTTTAACTCTGCCATGTAATGATTTATAAGTGCATCTGCTTTTTCTATTTCAAATTGTGCGTTTGCAACTAAATCATTTTTTTGTTTTTGTATAATGGCAAGTTTGTTGTAAATTACTTTACCTTCATCAGACATATCATCTATTAGGTATTTCTTTTCAACGTCTTTGTCATCTACCTTTTCAGTAAGTGTTAAAACCTTTGGTTCTTCGTTTACTGTGTTGTCATTAGCTTCTGCCATAATTAATTCTCCTAATTAAAAGTATTAGTCTATCATTCATTTTCTAATGTTTCTATTCTTGATTTTAAATCGTCTATTATTGTTTGTTGTTCTTGTATAGCTTTGACTAAAATAGGAATCATAAATTTTTCATTTACACGCAAAGGATTTTCAACAGTCGTACCATTTACATCAATTGTTGAGTTCATAAAATTCTCTACTGCATCAGAAAAAACCTCTTGAACCTCTTGTGCAACAAAACCATACATTGTTTTGTCGTTTTCTGTTTTTACAAAATCATCTATCCAATTAAATTTAACTGGATTTAAGTCATTTATAATGCTTATACCTTCTGTTAATGAGGTAATATTTTTCTTTAATCTTTGGTCAGAAGCATTGTAAATATTTGACCCTGAGGGTGCACCAATGTTTCCGTTATCGTCAAAAGTTATAGAGGTAAAGACATCAGCAAGTGAATCATTTACTTGTTTTAATGTTAAATCACCTGCATTGTGGAAAAACTGCCAGTTTTTATTGGTACTGTTTTTCTCAAAGAAAGTTAAATTTGGGGCATTTGATTCAATTAGCACATTAACATTACCAGCACCTGCTGTATTTTGATTTACATGTAAAGTAGCTGCAGGTGTAGTAGGAACAGACACACTACCACTAATTAATAATTGTCCATTACTATCAATACGCATTTTTTCTGAATAAGTAGAACCATCAGTATGAGATACATGACCGAATGATATAGCACCACCATTTGAATTTGCATAAGTTCTAATAGCACCATCTACAATTCCAAATCCATACCTTACATTACCAGCATGATAAAGATGAAGTGTTTGTCCATTAGTTGGCACCAAATTACCAAAACTTAATTTAGCACTAGGACTATCGGTACCAATTCCAAAGTTGCCTGAACTATCTACAACAACTCTGTCTTCAGGAGTACTACCTGTCCATATTTGAACAGAGTTATCACCACCTAAAATTAAATTACCACCAGCAACACCTTGTCCATCAGCTCTTATGTGATACAAACCATTAGCATCCATGTAATGTTGACCATACAAAGTAGTAGAATTATATCTAAGTGCTAGTGTATTATTTGAGCCATTACCTGTTCCAACAGTTCCATGTTGAATTTCTAGTTTATTAGCAGGATTATCAGTTCCAATTCCTAACTGCCCATATCTATCAATCCTAACCTTACAAGAATTACCAATTCTAAAATCAGCAATATAATTGTTCGGTGTACTAGTAACATCAACCACTATTCCATTATTACTTGTACCTGTTGACCTTATAAATGCTGAAGCTACACCTGAACCTGTATCTTTAGATATTGATAATGGTACTGTACCTATTTGTGTTCCAATATGAAATTCATCAGCATTAGCTGTACCTGAAAGGTAGAGGTCTTTGAATTTGTTTGATGATGAACCTAAATCAGTAATTCCATTATGTACACCGCCTAACCTGTTTGTTGGCTCAATTGCAGTACCAAAATTTAATCCTGAACCATTACCAGCACCACTATTATTTCCTGCAATATAAAGATAACTACTTGTAGTACCAATACTTCCAACTGCTGAGCCATCTTTTTGGAAATCTATAAGACTGCCATCTGTACTATCTCTACGTACTTCCATGCCTGAACCACTAGTATTTCTAATAGCAAGAAAACCACCTTGGTCTATTGTTACTGAATCAGCACTAAATGCTGAAGTTGCACCCACCAACAATCGTCCTGAAGAATCAATGGTTAGAGCTGTAGAGTTATTTGTTACAAATGTCATATCATTTGTAGAATGGTTGTAAGTTATTCTTCCTATATTGTCATCATCTGGGTCAGCAAAGAAAATTAATCCTTCTGAATTATTTGGTGTTAATATTGTTAATCCTGTTTTTGCGTTATTATCAATAACTAATCCATCTGCATTTGCGTTAGCTGAACCACCACTTGAGCCTTCTTGTATGCTTAGTTTACCTAAAGGACTAGTCGTTCCAATTCCAACACCAGTACTGTCAATATGCATTTGTCTAGCTATTGAACCACCACTTCTTGTATAAAATTGTATAGCTGATTTTTCAGCACCATCTGAAACATCTGTAAATAATGTATCTATGTATCCCATTGTAGAAACAGTTCCACCATCATCTTCAGACTCAAAATTAATTCTTGTTCCTATACCATCAGCTGCAGTACCAGTTGTTGTATGCGATAATTTTAATAAAGTACTTACTGAATTATTTGTACTATCATTAGATGTTACATCTATTCCTGTGCTTGTTGTCGCTAGTTTTACAGCATTATCGTGATAAAGAGTTACTGCACCATCAGCTGTACAAACTATGCTTTCCTCGTTGAGTTTTGCTTGTATGTGTACCGAACCATTGGTATCAGCTAAATAGATATTACCTGTGGAATTGCTAATATAAGAATTAGAGCCATCATGATAAATTTCTAAATCGCCACCAGTACCTATCTTTATCTTATCGTTGTCTCCCATAATCATATGGGTGGCTAGTGTTAATTCACCTGTGACACCTAAAGTTCCTGATATAGAAATATTAGTATCTAACTTAGCACTGGTTACTGCTCCGTCTACTATTAACTCTGTTGGTACTAATGTATATGCCATATTATTCCTTTAGTTCCTGTATTTCGGCTTTTAATTCATCTACTTGTGATGAAAGTTCTTGTACTGCTTTGATTAATGGGTGTACAAACATCTCTTGTGAAATTCTTTGTGAGCCATCTTTTTCTTCCGACCAACCACCAAAAGTATCTACACCTTGCTTATCAAGTGCTTCTTTTACTTCTTGGGCTATCATACCGTGAAGTTTTGTTTCTGTGTCCATGTGATTTTCTGTTTCAGAATAATCATTATAGTGTTGTGGGAACTCTGAATTTGGTTTCCAATTAAAGGTTACAGTTCTTAAATCGTTTATAAAATCTAAACCTAAAGTATCATCTTCTATATTAGTCTTTTTGTGTACATCTGAAGTTCTTGACCAAGAAGCATCTGAAGTAAATGTATTAGAAACAACATTACTAGCTTTACCAAAACTAAATTTATTATCACCACCATTTATACCATGCCCAATGGTTATAGTATTTAATGTATCAAAAGGACAATCAGCATTAACTCCAATAAGAATATTTCTTGTTCCAGATTCTATAGCATCACCAGCATTAACTCCAATACAAGTATTTTCACTTCCTGTTGTTATAGCTGAACCTGCATTATATCCAAATGCGGTGTTACTGGTAGGTGTTGTTTGTGTTTGTAGTGTTCCGTAACCAAAAGCTGTATTAAAAGAACCAGTAGTATTAGAATCCATTGAAAAAGTACCACCTGCTGAATTTGAATGTCCAGTAGTGTTAACTTGTAGTGCATTTGAACCTAAAGCAGTATTATAATTAGCAGTAGTGTTTAGATATAAAGCCAAATAACCAACTGCTGTATTACTTCCACCAGTTGTATTTTCTTGTAAAGATGAACGACCAACTGCTGTATTGTTTGAGGCTGTGCTGTTATTAAGTAAAGCATATCTTCCTAAACCTGTATTACTTCCACCAGTTGTATTAAGCTGTAAAGATTGACTACCTAGAGCAACGTTATCACCACCAGTGGTGTTTGTTAGCAAGGCTTTAAAACCTACTGCTACATTACTAGAGGCAGTTTCGTTTTCTCTTAGAGCTTGGTAACCTAAAGCAGTATTGTTATTACCTGTTGAATTAGAATCCATTGCAAAAGCACCAATAGCTACGTTTTGAGTACCAGTAGTGTTTAATAATAATGAACTAGAACCTAAAGCTGTATTGTAATCAGCAGTTGTGTTTGCTCCTAATGCGTTTTCTCCAATTGCTACGTTTTGAGTTCCAGTTGTATTAGCATCAAGAGCAGAAATACCGATAGCTACGTTAGAAACTCCTGTAGTGTTTGCTCTAAGTGCAAGATTACCAACTGCTGTATTTCCAGCTCCTGTAGTATTATCGCCCAATGTTAAATAACCTAAAGCAGTATTTTCACTAGCAGTCGTATTATCTTGTAATGCTCTTACACCTACTGCTACGTTATTAGCACCTGTGGTACTCTTTTGTAAAGCACGTCTACCAACTGCTGTGTTGTTATCTGCTGTGTCATTATCTGATAAAGCTCCATCACCTATAGCAGTATTATTAGAACCAGTTGTATTAGCTTCAAGTGCAACAACACCTACAGCAACATTTTCACTACCTGAAGTGTTTGCTGTTAAGGCTGCATTACCAACAGCAGTATTATTATTACCACTTAAAGAACCATCGTCTAAAGCTGTATCACCTAAAGCTACGTTGCCTGTGCCAACTGGATAATTACCATCAAGTTTAATTGTTCCACCATCTACTGAGACGTTACCAGCTACTGTAAGACCATCTGTGACTGCTGTACCTGTTACGTCTACTCCACTACTTGTGGTGGCTAGTTTTTCTGCACCAGCATAAAATAATTGAGCTGCACCACCATCAGTAAATTGTGCTAAATTTTGTGTACTACCTGCATTCTGTAATGCTATTAAACCACCCCTGACAATAAGATTACCTGCACCTTCATCTGACACATAGGAATTAGAACCATCGTGATATATTTTTAAATCACTACTATCACCAATTCTTATTTCATCGCTATCCCCTAAAGATAAATGTGAACCAACTGTTAAAGTACCTGATACAGATATATTAGTGTCTAGTTTTGCACTGGTGATTTGTCCATCGGCTATATGTGCTGTGTCTATAGAACCATCTACGTATTGGTCGCTGTCAACCGAATTAGCTGATAATTTAGCGTTGGTAACTGCACTGTTGGATATCTTAGCTGTAAGGATTGCATCATTGTTAATCTTAGCTGTGGTGATAGCGTTATCTACAATGGAAGCTGTAACAACGGAATTACTAGCTAGTTGGTCTGCTCCAACAGCATCATCTTTAATTACACCTGTTGTTACCTTTGTG
>Ga0213865_10001178_pt1 | contig 17245 bp, 21 predicted proteins | sample PICome_6_FD_160100 | JGI IMG/M metagenome (GOLD analysis project Ga0213865, IMG submission 160100) | Coastal seawater microbial communities near Pivers Island, North Carolina, United States - PICO282 | ecosystem: Environmental > Aquatic > Marine > Coastal | place: USA: North Carolina...
ATAATCTTAGAAATATTGCAATCATTGCCCATGTTGATCATGGAAAAACGACACTAGTAGATAAGCTTCTTCAACAGTCTGGAACTTTGGATAGAAAAAATATGGATTCTGAAAGAATCATGGACTCCAATGACCAAGAAAAAGAAAGAGGTATAACAATTACTGCAAAGAATACCTCAATCAATTGGAAAGATCATTTAATTAATATCGTAGATACTCCTGGCCATGCTGATTTTGGAGGAGAAGTTGAAAGAGCCCTTTCAATGGTCGATTCGGTCCTTCTTCTGGTTGATGCAGTAGATGGGCCGATGCCACAAACAAGATTTGTTACCCAAAAAGCATTTGAAAAAGGTTTAAAGCCAATTGTGATTATAAATAAAGTTGACCGTCCTGACGCTAGGCCTGATTGGGTTTTAGATCAGGTCTTTGATTTATTTGACCGATTAGGCGGAACTGACGAGCAATTAGACTTTCCGGTTATTTATGCATCTGCAATAGAAGGTATTTCAGGTCTAGAAGCTGACCAAATGACTCAAGATATGACTCCTTTGATACAAATGATACTTGATAAAGTGCCTGCTCCAGAAGTGAAAAAAGACGGTCCTTTGCAGTTACAGATTAGTGCTCTCGATAGTAATAGTTATGTTGGTGTTATTGGTATAGGAAGAATTAAACAGGGCTCTATAAAACCAAATGATCAAGTAGCTGTAATAGATAGAGAAGGTAAAACAAGAAAAGGCAAAGTTCTTCAAGTTATGGGTTATGAGGGGCTAGAGAGAGTAGAAGTTTCCAGTGCTGATGCTGGTTCAATAGTATGTATTACCGGTATTGATAAGCTGAATATATCAGACACTATATGCGATCCGATGCATGTAGAGGCATTGCCTCCCCTTTCAGTGGATGAGCCAACGGTGAGTATGACTTTTCAAGTAAATGATTCTCCTTTTGCAGGAAGAGAGGGAAAATTTGTTACTTCTAGAAATATTAAAGAGCGACTAGAAAAAGAATTAATTTCAAATGTAGCCTTACGGGTTGTCCAGGGAGATAGCCCAGATAAATTTATAGTTTCTGGCCGTGGAGAGCTGCACTTATCAGTTTTAATCGAAACAATGCGCAGAGAAGGCTTTGAGCTTGCTATATCTAAACCACAAGTTATACAAAAAGAAGTTGGTGATGAGATTCATGAACCATATGAGCAGATTGTTATTGATGTTGAAGATATTCATCAAGGATCTGTTATAGAAGAGCTTGGTCCAAGAAAGGCTGAGCTTAAAAATATGGAACCAGATGGTAAGGGGCGAGTAAAACTTGAATTTATGGCACCATCGAGAGGTATTATTGGTTTTAGATCGCATTTCTTAACAATAACGAGCGGTACTGGAATAATGACAAGTGTTTTTGATCACTATGGTCCAGTTAAAACTGGTGAGATTGCAAAAAGAACTAATGGTGTTATGTACGCTATGACTGCAGGAAAGACGCTTGCTTATGCGCTATTTAATTTACAAAATCGTGGAAAATTATTTCTAGGTCATGGTCAAGAAGTATATGTTGGTCAAATTGTTGGTCTGCATTCAAGGGATAATGATCTGCCGGTCAATCCCACCAAGGCAAAACAATTAACAAACATAAGGGCAGCCGGTACAGATGAGAATTTAATTCTAGTTCCGCACATAAAACATACACTAGAGCAAGCTTTAGAATTCATTGAAGATGACGAGCTTGTGGAGGTAACTCCTGAATCTATTCGTTTACGAAAAAAAGGCAGAGTAAGAACATAAATTAATCTTTTCAAATCCTTTCATTAACTTATAAAAAATATAAACTTAAGTCTTATTAAATTTTTAAAGGAGAGAGGATGAATAATTTAAAAACAATCTTCGCATGCTCTGCATTAATTGCATTGACTGCATGTGATATGAATAACAACTCTGGAAACTCCTATCAAGACAGGATGGATATTGCAGCTGAATGGGTGACTGCAGGTTATACCGGAAAAGCTGAAGCCATTGAAATGATAGAAACTAATATGTCTGAAGACGGAATAGTTGTTGGAGACAGATATGTTGGCATGGGATTTATATGGAATCCTGATGAAAGCGGAATGACAATAACATATATCATTCCAGATAGCCCAGCTTCAAAAGCTCTTCAAGTTGGTGACTCTTTTGTGGAGGTTGCTGGTGTTAGAGTTGCTGATGATAATAGAAATAGGCTTGGTTTTAGAGGCAAACCGGGAGAAGAAATAGATGCAGTGGTTCTAAGAGATGGTGAAGAAGTAGCTGTAACAGTTGCTAGAGGCGCTGTACAACAAACATCAACAAAAGCTCAAGTGCTTGAAAATTTTTCTCAAGCAGATGCTGATAATTGGGGAGCGGATGGATTTAATATTATTGAAACCTCTGTCACAGATGAGGGTGTTGTTTGGGTCTTGAGCTGGTCTGAATTCGCAGAAGATGCTAGCGGCTTAACTGCCAATGCATATACTGCTACAAGATTTGAATTTAACGATGAGGGGCAAGTTTCTTGGGTAGGAAATCTATCAGAAGATAGATTTATACTTGAACAACAGGGTTATTCCATAAGCCGATAATATAAGTAAGATCAGCCTGTGCAATTTATCAGGCTGATGTTTATTTCTTTAAATAAAATGTTTTGCTAATATTCAACTGATGAGAGTATTAAATTTCCTTTTAATTTTTATATTTACACTTAACTCCACTTCAGAAGAGGGAAGGCTCGGCAGAGATCCAAATGATTTCAAATATACCTCAATAGGAATAGATCTCATTCAGTCTGATAAAACAAGTATTGGTGCTAAGGTTTCTTTTAAGCTTCCTGGGCCACTCTATTTTATATTTGAAAGAAAAGCAGAGGGTGTTGATACTGAAACTAATTCCTATGATCGAGTTATCAATGGTGGAAGGCTTGGTGCCCAAGTTGGCATTGGTGATCTGTTGAGTAACATTTCAATACAAGGAATAAATCTTGGAATCAAAAATATATTTGATATCTATGGTGAGCTTGGAGTTAAAAGCACAGCAATTGATGATGATATAAATTCTTTTTCAGAAGATGATGCTCAGGTTCATGCAATTGCGGGCATAAGGTTTGGCGATAGTAATAACTGGGAAGGTAAAATATTTTTAGACTACTCAAAGGAGTCTGAAGTAATAATCAAGCCCTGTCCAAACGGAAATATTTGCACTGCTGTTGTTGAATATATTCTCAATGAAGAGACGGACCAAAAATTTGGGGCTGGAATTCTATACAATATTAACAATAGAAGTGCTGCATATTTTGAAGTTACCTCAAGTGAAGTATTCGATAGTAATTTCAAATTAGGTTATCAAATAAATTTCTAATTAATTAGAAAATTCCATATCATTTCCACAACATAGTGGGGATTTAATTTTTCCGTGTCCGTTAGGGCATGATGAGATTTGAACTGAATCGCCATCATCTGTTATTAGCATGCCGTTTTCTAATGGTGCATTGCATTGTCCGCATGAAGCATTCACGGACATTCCACATTTATTACATTTATATGTTGCCATACTAATACGTCTATATTATCTAACTATTACTCATAGCATCTAGAATTTCAAGCAATAAGTTCATCAAGTCAACATAAATTGTGAATGCCATTTCAAAGGCTGTATCCCAATCATTTGAAAAGCTTTCTCTTTTCCTTATTAAGTTGAAGTCTATCAATAAAAATAATGAGAATACTATTGCTCCAGATATTGCTTTAATTCTTATAACATTTCTACTAAATCCTATAAGAGTTCTTATAAGACTAAATATAATTAATGCGAAAAGGGATAGTAATAAAATAGCTTGAAGTATCATATTTTCTGAAAAAGAATAAAAATCACTATAGCCAATATATGCAGTCAAAACGGTTATAAAAAAAACTATTTTTATTGCGCGCAAACCATCATTTTCATCCATTTCCAAAAGAATAAAAGATAGCAATATGCCAAAGGCAACACTTTGCATAGTGAATATCATCATCCCAGTTAAAATACTAATTTTTGTAGCTGCTAAGAATAAAGTTGCAAATAGAGTTGCTGCCCAAAAAATGAATAAAGCATTAAAAAAAGTACTTTTAATAGAATATTTATATCCTTCTTTTAGAAACTGCAAAACCTCCTCTCTATTATTAGCAAATTTTAGTTTTGTAAACGCTTCAATTTTTTTGCCTGTTTCTTCATCATTTTTTGCCTCAAATTCTTTGGTCATTTCAACTGGATATTTTGTGGGCACTTTTTTGTATGGAACTATATCTAATTGCCTATTCATATTCATAGAGCCTCTGAAGTAATAGCCTAGAAACGAAGTATTATTTTCATAAGCCCGTCTTGCGCCTTTGATACAAAAATAAGACAGACCATAAACAATACCCACCTGTCCTGCTAGTATCATCATAGTTTTAAATAGCAAAGTCGTTTCAAATAGCATGTCTTAAGAGTAACTTAAATATTAATAATAAATTTAAAAAACACATTAGTTATATATATTATTTCACTAGGTATTTTACAGAATGGTCTTTAAAGTCTCTTTCTCCAACCTCCATAAAACCATTTTTAGCATGAAAATTAAGAGATATTTGATTTAAAGGAATTGAATTTACTTCACAACATATTGGCAATAATTCTTTTGCTGCTATCTCATCAAGATATTTATAAACTCTTGTTCCAAGCCCCATTCTTCTGTAATTTGACTTAATTAGTACTCTATCTATGTATAAAAATTTTTCTTTATTTTGATCAAAATATTTATAGTTTAAGGATTCGTATTCTGAATTTTCCCTAAAACAAATAATAAACCCAGCAATTTTATTCTTATATTTAATTAATAGGTTTAAAGAACTCATCTCAAATAACTTTGAAAAAAGTTTAATACTGGGAATAAAACCAACTTCTGGTGAATTTTTTTGGTTTAGAGAATACAAGCTTTCTAGAAGATCTCTTGCCATGAGATCATTTATATTATTAATTTCTATGTATTTATTTGAGTTCAAATATTCAGCTAGTATTGACTGTTGTTAATTTTATATTCTTACTGTTTTTTAGTCGATTTCTGCCAAAATTTTAATCTAAGAAAAAATCTTAATAAAAGCGTTTGTTTCTCATGCTTTTTTATAGCGTCGCCAATCTTCTTTCTTCTTTCTTTTTGCGCAGTTTGCTTGGTTTTTGCATAAAATGGATGAGGCAATGAGGCTAGCTCTTTTGCTTTTTCCATGACTCTTTCCATAAACCTATCTTCTGAAATAACTTCATCAATATAGCCAACTTCAATTGATTCCTGAACAGAATACGGATCAGAGTGATAAACTGCAGAGTAAAAATACTTTTTATTTACTCTCTCTTTAAGAATTTCCATAATCTGAGTGGGGATATCCATATTATTTCTTACTTCGTTTGCATGACAAACATATTTCCCATCAATAGCGATTCGATAATCGGCAGAACAGGCGACAAATAATCCTAGTGCAATTGCATGCCCTGATACAGCTGCAACGACTGGCCGATCAAAAGAATAAATTTTTAGAAGAAGGTTATATCCCAATTCAACCATATTGGTAATTTTAGCAAGATCACCTGTTGCTAATGTTTTTAAATCAAAACCTCCTGAAAAAATACCATCTCTTCCTTTTATAACGAGTGCACCAGTCTTCTGAGGAACTTCGTCTAGAAGGCTGTGGACCTGAGCAAGCATTTCATAAGAAAATGCATTCACCTTGCCATCGTCAAGCGTGATTATGGAAATATTATCTTCTTGTAATAATGTAGCTAATTTTTCAGTCATTTTTATAGATAGTTAATTATTTACATTAAGTCTATCAAAAAAACTTTCACTACATACATTCGTATAGTAGTTAATGGATGTTAAAAAATGATAAAACGAATTTTTAAAGCACTGGAAGTGCTGACTTTTTGTGGAATAAGTTTAGTTTCACTTTACATGGTTAATAATTTTCAGGGCGCTTTGCTTGAAACTGTAAGAAGTATTTTCTAACCCACAACAAATCCTCTTCATTGTTTCCAGATGGTTTATAGAATTTATCTAAAAGAATTCTTTTGTTTCCAAAATCAAAAGCTCCAAGGAAAATTTGCCCTTCTACTGCTCTGGCAATTCTTAAAAAACCTGTCTTTAGCTTCTCGGTTTTAGCTCTTGTTCCTTCAGGAGACATTGCAATTAAAGAACCATTAAGTTTTTTCATATTTTGTATTGCCACTTCTGTTAAACCAGAGCCTGGTTTAGTCTTATCAACCGGTATACCACCCATATATTTTAGAAATTTTCCAAGAATCGGTTTGGTAAAAAGGCTATGTTTTCCAAAGAAAGTTATTTTTGCATCCAATCCTAATATTGCAGCAAAACCAAATACCCCATCCCAGTTTGATGTATGTGGACCAGCAATAATTATTAAATTTTCATTGCCTTTAAGGGGAGGTATAAAGCCATCCACCTTCCAACCGAAAAGCATCAAAAACCATCTTGCTATCCATTGCACAATTTTTGGTCTAGATGCTCTATATTTATGAGGAATCTGTCTTCTAGATACGATTTTGCTTCCTTTTCTTTCCATAAATCTAGCGCAATTTTCTATCTTTAAGATAGAAAGGTAAATACATTGAATAACAAACTAACAATGCAACAACATAAAGATCTATTATATGGAATGGTTCTGGTCGCATAAAAGCAGTTATGTTATTTCCTATAGGCTTCTCAACTAAAAACCAATAATTGGTTCCTAGCAAGTAATTCATAAGATAAGTGAAGGCTAACAGTATAGTTGCATATATAAATACTTTTGGAACATCTTTTAAAAACGGTCTTTGATTATCAATGACCATTGCATAAGTTACTCCCAAAAGAATCATAGTATGGCCAATTTGGCTCTGAATATATCCAATATAAGGAAAACCATAAACAGTATCTGGAGTGAGAATGGACATTCCTCCACCAGCAATACCAAAGAAAAAGGCAAAAACAAAAAAATCTCTATGACGCGTAATAAAATATAAAATTATTGACATCGTAGAGAAATCACATAAATGAAGTGGCAATCCATCTTGCCATTTTTCACCCATTATTCCTTCTCTATAAAAATCCATTACTTGGTTTACCAATAGCAAAAAAATTATTGAATATGCAAGAAATTTTTTAGCATTATCAGATGAGCCCCTAAAAAGTTTTGGTATGTATATGATCGCTGCAAAACTAAGGCAAACGGTAATAATGTGTGAGGGGCTAAGTAAAACTAATTGATTCATATATATAATTTTTATATTTAAATTAATAAGTATTTTAACTTTACTTAGTATCAATATACTAATAATTTTATAAAAATAATGTCAAGTAAACTTGACATAAATATTTCAAATATATATATTTATATACCTAATCAACTTAAGGGGTTTTAAATGGCAAAAATTACTCATAGAGGTTCGTGGATTCAAGTAAGCTCATTAAATAAAGAGGATAAAAAAAATTATTTAACTTCAATAACATTATTTTTTGTTGGTGCCTTGTTTTGGGGCATTCATTTAACATCTGTAGATGGTATCTTTGGGCCGAAATTAGACGAAGATGTTACAAACACAACTTTCTATCATGTGGCGAGGGCTTTGGTAATTCTCTTTTGGGCAGCTGCAGCTTTTTATCAAACTAAATTTATTAAAAGCCAAGATGAGTTTATGCAAAGATATTATCTGTATCTAGGTGCATGGGGTGGAATTGGTTTTATTAGCTTTGGCATGCTTCTTTCAATTTTGTCTCCATATCTTGGATTTGAAGTTGGGTTCTATGAATGTTTTATAGCATGGGGTATTGGAACAGGTATTGGAGGATATCTTTTTGATAAAAAATATATAAGGCATGGATAATAATTTAAAAGATCTTCGAAAACTAAAAAATGTAAGTCAAAATGATCTTGCTGACGCTTTAACTGTTAGTAGGCAAACTATAAACTCTATTGAAAATGGAAAATTTGATCCTTCCCTAACACTAGCAATGAAGTTAACAAGATACTTTGAAGTATCATTAGAAGATATTTTTATTTATAAAGATTAATTAGGTATAAACTTTCCCAAAAGGGTTATCAATAAAATCTTCCCAAGATATTGATTCTTGTTTTACAAATCCCTTTGTTTTAATTTTTCCATTTAGGTACATATCAAGAACACTGCATACTCCAGATGCAGTTGTTCTTTGAATTGCACTAAAAGTCTCATCCCCATAAATCTTTTTAAGATATGTTTTTTCTTGAAGAATGCCCTCTATTTCACCTATAACTTTGACATAAAAAACTATCACATCATTTGTAGTTCTTGGAACCTCTTTGTCAAAAAGCTTTTCAAGCACATCTTTGTTCTTTTTTAAATGAAGATCATTAAATAAAAACTTCATGTGATTAAGATGGCCTGGATATCTTATGGTTTTATAAGATAGATTTTCTACCACATTCTCATATGTCTCACACATAGTTGCGCAACCGCCGCTGGTATTAAATGCTTCATAAGACTCGCCTTCTATTGTTAATTTTTCTGCCCCTTCTAAAGGCATTACCTTGATAGATTTACCTTCATATATTGCATCAGCCTCATTACAATATTCATTTATTAATCCATTGGTTGACCAGCTTAGGTAGTAACTCATTTCATTGTTCGTAAATCTTGGCAGTGCGCCTACCCTCATCATTACCTCTTTAACTTTATCAAATTGATTAATCATTCCTGCAGCACATATATTAATGGCTCCTGGAGCTAGTCCACATTGCGGCATCATGACGCTATTTGAATCAATACTTCTAATGAATTCTGTTGTTTCTACATCCTCTGTTAAATCAAAATATCCAATGCCCATTTCGGCTGCTACAGTTCCAATATTCTTGTTAATTGCAAAAGGTCCTGCAGAGATAACTGCATTCATTCCATCTAAGAAACCTCTAACTTGATCTATATCTCTAGCATCTAGTCCTTCTGTAATATCTCCATGCTTAATCTCATAGTCATCTTTTAGCAATTGCTTAATTGCCCACCCAATATTGCCTTTACCAATAATTGCTATCTTAGCTTTCATCGAACTCTACTCCCTGGGCAAGCGGCAGCTCGCTCCCATAATTAACTGTTGCTGTTACTCTTCTCATATATGCTTTCCATGCATCTGAACCAGACTCTCTTCCTCCGCCTGTATCTTTTTCACCACCAAAAGCTCCTCCTATTTCCGCTCCGCTTGTTCCAATATTTACATTAGCAATGCCGCAATCGCTTCCTTCTGAGCTTAAAAATAACTCTGACTCTCTAAAATCGTTTGTAAAGATTGAGCTACTTAGACCCTGTTTAACATTATTTTGCATGTGAATCGCATCCTTAAGATCTGAAAATTTCTTTATATATAAAATTGGGGCAAATGTTTCATTCAGCATCTCTTCTTCTATTTCTGAAACTTCTACTATTGCTGGCATTACATAGAATTCTTTAGGATTGCCAATTTGTAGTCTTTGCCCACCATGAACAATCACATTCTTTTTCTTCAAAGATTCGAGGACATCTTGCATTGTATTAAAACTGCTTTCAGAAATTAATGGTCCAAGCTGCGATGATTCTTCACTTGGGTCGCCTATCTTCAAGCTTGCATAATACCCATGCAACTTTTCCATAAACTGATCATAAATATCAACATGCACAAATGCTCTTCTCAAAGTTGTGCATCTTTGACCCGAAGTTCCGCAGGCTGAAAATGTTACACCTTTAACTGTTAAATCTAAATCAGCAGTTGGGCAAATAATTGCTGCATTGTTACCACCTAGTTCTAATAAAGTCCTTCCAAGTCTTGCCGCAACGATTGGTGCTAATTCCTTACCCATTTGAGTGCTTCCTGTTGCGGAAACAAGCTGAATGTTTTTATCTTCGCAGATGGCTACGGCCTCCTCATTACCTCCTTTAAGAACAATAACCAAATCTTTATGCTCTTGAGCAACCCTATCCCATATATTTTTTAAAGCATCAGCACATTTATTTGAGTGAGGACTTGGCTTCCATATAATGCTGTTTCCACAAACTGCAGCTAAACAAAAATTCCAAGCAAAAACTGCCATAGGAAAATTAAAAGCTGTTATACACCCAACTATCCCGATTGGCTGCCATATCTCTTGCAGTCTATGGTCTTGTCTCTCACTTGGCATGGTAAGTCCGTACAACTGCCTGCTCAGTCCTGTTGCAAAATCACACATATCAATTGCCTCTTGAACCTCACCCTCAGCCTCGGTAACAATTTTTCTTGCCTCTTCTGTTATTGTTTTTGCAAGTTCAACTTTTTGGCTTCTTATTTCATTGCCAAAGTTTCTGATAATTTCACCTCTTTGAGGTGCTGGAATTAACCTCCATTTCTCATGTGCTAATTTTGATGCCTTTACAAGCTCTGCATAATTTTTAGATACCATTTATTTCCTCCCGATACATTCTTACTATCTGATAGATACCAAATAAACCAAAAATAATTACATACCAAAAATAAAAACTTTGTACTAAAGGATCTTCTATAGAGTCAGCAAATGGGTTGTTTGGTGGAAATCTTTGAAGCACCTCTGCAGTAGTTGGGAGCATGCTAAAAAAAACTGTGGCAGTTAATGAAAGTTGTTTTATATAAACGTTTAAAAAACTAAAAACATTAAAACGATGCAAAAATACTGCGAATAAAGCAGCAATAATTGTCATTACTGAGAGTACATGCGCTAAATTAAAAGAGCCAGTAGCACTATAAATAAATAAAGACGAAGCTGAAGTAATTATCGTAGCTGCTAAATAAAATTTAGCTGAATTTTTATCTATAAAAATGAACCTATCTTTGATGAGGAGGTAAAGTCCTACAATGATTGCGGCTGTTCCAACAATAGTATGAAACCAACCTATATATGAAATTCCACCGAACATATTCGAACCTCCCCGCTAGATATATTCTGTAGTTATATTTTACTCTATTTAAGATAAAAGATACTTTAGAAGCAGATCAACCTTGTTTTGACCACCAAAATAATCAATTTCATCATCATCAAAAGTATTAATGCTTTGTATTAGGTTGTGTTTTTGTATGGGGTATTGATTGATAACTTTCAAAGGCTGAAATAGAACATTAATGGTAAATAGTGAGTAGTCCTCATGAAACCTGCATAAAGTTTCTTTCTCAGATCGGAGAAACCATGAAGATGGATCAGATTGCAAGAGAGGCTCTTCTTGTAAATGAAACCGTTTTGTATCTCCATGTACCAACCAGTTTTGTCGTCCAAAAGGCTTTAGTACAGGTGCCTGTTGTATAAAAGTTGAAATCCTTTTGCCAATTTTTTCATCAAGTGATGTAACTGGATCATGAATTTCTTTTAAAGGTTTACCTATTTTATTTTGAACATTCCAATAACTTGGTGAACAAATACTTGCTGCTAATAATTCCTGATCATTGTTAGACCTTATTAAGCATAAATCGTCTTGAATGTTTAGGCTCATATCAGCAATGAGATCAGGATAGCTTCTTTTATTTACATTAAACTCTTTACTAAGAATTTCTTGTGCCTCAAGAGAATCATCAGTCACTGCAATAACACTAGAATAATTTGTATCTAACAAATGTTTCTTATGTTTTAAGAGCTTAGGACTAATTTTCCTATTTAACCATTCTTCTTTTGAGATCGGGCTTAAACCAAGTCTATACTTTTCTTTACCATCGCCCCAAGGTGGATTTTCCCAAAATTCAGCATTTATATCATGCATTTAGATATTTTTATTATCAGGATTTTCCTGTGATCTAAAGATTGGCCAAAATAACTGTGTTAAGGCCGATACTTCTGAAAGATTTTCTACACCAACTTCTTTTGGATATTTTCTTGTTATTTTTGCTGTTCCAAAAATAACATCCCATAAAAATAAAAGATTGCCATAGTTGCCCTTGTAATGTGTATTTTCATCACTAAGGTGTTTTCCATGATGAGCCCAGTGGGTCGATGGTGTTGAGATGGTTCTTTCCAGAACCCACATGAAAGGATGCATCCATTTAATCTCATACAGTTTTTTATCCCATCTAAGATCTGTATGTGCTCCGAAAATGACAGCTTGCTTAACAACTATATATACAAAATATACCCATCCAGATCCCATGTAGAAAAGGATTCCAGCAAACCATAAACCTGGCATTAGTATGTAGTATAAAAGTGCATTTCTATAAACCACTCTAATTGATAAATATTCAGAATCATGATGAGCCCTATGAAGGTTGTAGAGAATAGGAACATTGTGACAAGTTCTATGCCACCAGTATTGAGTTAAATCATCGAAGATTAAAAGTAATCCAAAAATAGCAAAAAAACTCCAATCTGAAATAATGCCTTTTATATCTGGGAAAAAAGTTTCAGCAAGACCGTAACCAAGACCAAAAACTAGTGGAAGAGCTAAAAAGTTTAATTGAAAAAAACCAACAAACTCAACCACTCCATCTTTTGGTCTCTGATTATGTTTATTAAAAAAATTTGTAAATAAAATTTCTAGAAATACAAGGGTGCAAAATATCGCCAAAACTATAATTTGGTATGTTTCCATTTGTTCTAAAAAATCTTATGTTTGCCCTGAAGTATTTCTAAGTACATTTTATGATCGCCTATAAAACTCCAAAAAGGATACTTAAAAGTAGCAGGTTTATTTTTTTCAACGAAAAAATGACCAATCCATGCAAAGCCATATCCAGCTAATAATGAATACAGCAAATACATTAAATCAAAGGTCATGAAGAACCTTATGTAAAGATAAATGGCTATAGTAGTTCCAATAAAATGTAATAATTTTGTTGTTTTGTTGCTATGCTCGCTTAAATAGTAAGGATAAAAATCTTTAAAATTTGTGTATCTTTCCATATTAGTCCCCTAAGTGAAATATAAAGATAACCTTAATTTATCTTAGAAACAATATTAAAGACTATTCAAAGGTGCTAATTAGTTTTTCAATTTTAAGCAGGCGCTGCCTTCAGGCAGCGCATATTTTTTATTTAGGTGCTGATTCAGGTTGATAATCATAATATCCATCTAATGGAATCATTAAATGCACAAAAGGAGTCCCTTTCATCATTACGTAAGGTGCGCCTGTTGTAAAATCTGTTGAAACACCATCAAGTGATTTTGGATCTTTTGGCATCAACATTAAATGTGATCCAGAGTATATCCAATCCTCAGGTTTTGTATTTGCCTTGTCTCCCTCTGAATATGGTCTGAAGTTGTCAACGCCTGTATCGCCATGCTTCATCCAAATCCATCCATCATTTTCAATTTCAGGCTTTTCTTGAGCGATATATGCATTTGCCCAAGCTACTGCATTTGCATCAGCGCATGCCGGGGCTGCTTCATTAGCATTTTTAAAACCCATTTTTGGCATTGGAATAAAAGGAAGGCATGTCCATCCATTAGTTCCTTCTCTAATAACTTTACCACTAGCGCCAACTACTGTAGCAAAATCTCCAATGAAATCTGGAGCTGAGGAAGTATAAGTCTCAATTTCCCATTCAATAGTATTTCCTTTATGACCTGACTCATGATGGCCAGCATGCATACTAACTGCAGTTAATAAAAACATTGCAGATAAAAAGTTTTTCATATTTTTCTCCCAAAATTTATTTCCGACTATATATTTATATCATCTTAAACATGGCAATGAAAATATAAATATATATATTTAAAACTTTATTTATACAGCTTTTCGATTATTTGGCTTTCTAAAAAGTTTCTAGATGTGCACTCTCTATATGGCTCAGCTCCATAAGCAGGAGTTCCAACTAAAATCATTTTTGATTCATTTGTTTTAAATACCCATTTTGTTCCAGTTTCAATAGATGTAAAAACATAAGAAGAAATTAGGCTTATCTTTGAAGAAAATATATCTATAGGTTGAATTTCAACAATAGTTTTAATTTTTAATGATGAATCAAAAATTCTATTTATGTAGTTAACATATACCTCGTTATTCATGGTTCCAAAATCTATGTAATCTGAAATTTTCTCTGAAGTAACTGCATTTATTGCCTGAAATCTTACTAATGATTCTGATGATTCTTGAATCTTAAAATTCTCAATGTTCTCAATTCTTTTTGTAAGCTCGTTAACTGCATGATTTATATTAAAATCGTTTTCAATTGAGTTCTGAATTAATGGCGGGGTGTAAACATTTTTATCAGGTTGCTCTTGGCAGGAAAGCAACATAAGGATACTTATTGATATAAGAAGTTTTAGCATTATTTTTTAATGCTATTTGCTATAGACCTAAACATGGCAACATGAGCTGCTTTTGAATATTCTTTTTCGCTGGTGAACCTATGATTGGATGAAGTCTTTGCAATTACTATATTTTCTAAAGGATCAATATAAATATACTGATTATAAACACCTGATGCCGTATAGTCTGTATCTGGGAAGCCGGGAACCCACCATTGCAAGCCATACCCCCATGGAGAAGATGAAAGCTCATGTTCTCCTGGAATTAAATGCGGCGCATCTGTTTTATGCGATGCATCAACCCAAGCAGGTGGAACAACTACCTCTCCGTTCCATATACCTCTATTTGCATACAATAAACCAAACTTTGCATAATCTCTTAATGTTGCATTTAATCCACCAAGAGCCATTTCAACACCATCGTTATCAACTATAAAATAGGCTTCATCTTCCATTCCTATTTTGTTCCATAGCTTCTTGTATAAATATTCTTTAAGAGGCATGCCAGTTACTTCTGCTAGTAAAAAACCCAAAATTTGAGTATCGATGCTTACATAATGATGGAAAGAACCAGGTTCTTTTTCTCTTTTGAGAGTTTTAGCAAAGTCTCTAAATGATGATCCTCTAGCAATTGTTCTGCCAAATCTATTTATATCCGAATCTGGATCAGCATAATCTTCATTCCATTTCACGCCTGATGACATTTGAAGTATGTCTTTTATGCGAACTCCCTCATAACCGGTTCCATTAAAGTCTGGTAAATATTTTGTAATTGGATCTTCAATGCTATCTATTAATCCATCATGATGAGCAATGCCCACCAAAGCTGAAACAAATGATTTGGTTACTGAAAAAGCTATATGCTTGCTTGTTGCAGTATTACCATTCCAATAATTCTCATAAAGCAGCTCGCCGTTATGCAAAACTATAAGTCCATCAGTTTTAAAATGAGACAAACCTTGCTCAAGACTCATTTGTTCTCCCTCAAAAAAATAAGTGTCAGGAAGTTTAAAATCTTTTCTAACAAAAGAATGGGGATTTTTTGAAGATGGTATAGGCTTAGAAACTTGAAAAATTTTATCTATGTTTATAAAGTTGCTTGCGATTTTGTCTTCATTATATAAGTTTGCAAGTTTATAAAGTCTCACAGCTTTTGGTCCATAAAAAGCTGTCAATATTACCAATAAAAAGGAAATGCAAATAAGAACTGTTTTAGTCATCTATTTTATTAGAAAATTAAACAAGATTAATATCTACCCTATTCTCTTGGAAGCCTGAACATGGTGCAGACCTTGTTTCCTGAGGGATCAAGCAAATATGCTAGATACATTTTTACTCCTCCGCCTTCTCTAACTCCAGGAGGCTCACATAACTCCGGGTCAATACCTCCTACTTTTTTTCCTGCCTCATACCATTCTTTAACCATCTCTTCGCTTGATGCATTAAAACCTATGGTTGCACCATTGCCATGAGATGCTTGCTTGTTGTTTATAGGTTCAGAAATAATGAAACTATTTTGATTATTTACAAAATATATATATCTTGTATGGCCGTCGTGATTTAAAGATAGTTTTCCTGGTCTTGCGCCTAATACAGAAAGAGTAGCATCATAAAAAACTTTAGACTCTTCAATATCATTAGCGCCTAACATTACATGACTAAACATATAAATCTCCCCAATTAATTTTTATTAAATAATACTACGTCTTTGGCAACAATTTCACAATTCCAATCTCTTTGTTTGGCTATAACTTCAAAAGTTTTTTCAGCATAAAATACAACATGGGTTGGATCTCTTCTATAGTGCCACGAATCGAAAGCATCATGAGTGGTTAAAAAGCATGTCATCACACCAAGCCATCCGTCTTTTTTAAGCAATGCATTCATAAGATCAAATTCTTTTTTGGGATTAAAAAAATGTTCAGCTGTCTCTGTACAGGTTATAAAGTCATATGTTTTTGAAAAAATTTCTTTGTTAGGAAAGAAAAATGGATCGTAAAGATCTATTGAATATTTATTCTTTGTAAATATATCTGCTAGAGCTGGTCCATGACCACAGCCAAAATCTAGACCTTTTGCACTTGTATGAATTTTTCCTATCAAAGGATTCGAGAGCTTAGACAAAAAATTCCTATAGCCTTCATCCTCAACGATGTTCTCATGCTCCAAATATCTTTTCTTTTCAGAGTCTTCATCAATATAATGTTTTCTGTCTAAGAACTTTGCGCCGCATGAGTTACAGTGCCAGTAATTTAAATTATCAGATGTCTGAAATGGCTCGACTTGATTACTACTACATACTATACAATCTTGGATTTTCATTCGTAGCTTTGGTGGTTTGACTAATTTTATAGGTTTACAAAAGAGTTGTTTTTTTATCATATAATCTTACATCCAATCATGCCAAAAATACTTTTTTATAAATGAAGGACTCCAATATCAAAGATGAGGTAAAGACTTTTGATAGTACGTTAGATCAAGTTCTTGAGCTGCTAGATTCTGATACTCAACAATTCATTTATCTAACAGGAGCAGCTGGAACTGGTAAAACCACACTGATTGAAAGAGTCCTTAATGAAAATAATCTCAAAAAGATGGTTGTAGCTCCAACCGGGGTTGCTGCACTTAATATTGGGGGGAGTACAATTAATTCTGCTTTTAGGATAGGCTTTGATATTTTCCCTCAAATTCAAGAGTCTAATGACCCAAAATTTAAAAAACTACTTAAAAAACTAGAGTTACTAATTATTGATGAAATCTCAATGGTTAGGGCTCCAATGCTTGATGCTATATCAGAAACTTTGAAAATACATAGAAACTCTTCTGAACCCTTTGGTGGTATTCATGTTTTGGCATGTGGAGATCTTTTTCAACTTCCTCCGGTAGTAAAAGATAATGAGATTGATGCTATTGATGAAAAATATGAGTCTGTATATTTTTTTAGCTCCAATAGCTTTAAAGAAATAGCGGCTCCAGCCTTTTTTGAGC
>Ga0213865_10001179_pt1 | contig 17244 bp, 29 predicted proteins | sample PICome_6_FD_160100 | JGI IMG/M metagenome (GOLD analysis project Ga0213865, IMG submission 160100) | Coastal seawater microbial communities near Pivers Island, North Carolina, United States - PICO282 | ecosystem: Environmental > Aquatic > Marine > Coastal | place: USA: North Carolina...
TCGAGTGACATGAACACCACGTTCAAAATATTCGTTAAACATACGTCTGAGTTGTATGTTATCTTCTTCACTTCCTGTATAATTAAAATGTATCATAGATAAAAAATTGTAACATGATTATGATGAGTAAAGGAAAGAGAGAAAGAATAATGATTGCCTCCAATAAAGAGTCCTCTTTGACTCCTAATCTACGTAATAAGTAGGGAATCCATTCGTCTGGCATCATTTAAGTACTCTCTCAGTCCTTCTAGTCCTTGTTGATACATTCCTAGGTTTGTTTTGAGGAATTGTATCGGTATATGTTTTGTGACCCTTATATCGTATTTACTGGGTCGTTCAAATATAGTATTGGTGTCTTGGTATTCACTCTCTTGAATCGTATCCATCCATATGGTAAAATCTGCATCGACAATACGTCTTGTCTCCTCTAGTGGACATACGAAGTCCATAATACCAAAGTCATAAAAAGACATTCTATAAGATTGTCTCATACGTCCTTCATGACTGAAATCCCAATCGTTACACTTCTCTCTGAGTGTATCTGCATTGTAATGAGGGACAAGAAAATGATATGATAATTCACGTGATATAGTCGATTTACCACTGTTGGGTAAACCCATGACTAATACCTTCATTTTCTCATATTTTTTATAGTCTCATTGATAATAAATTCTTCGTATTCACGCTTTGCAGAGTTCTTACCACTCTGATATGAGAAATACACACATGATGCAATAAAGACCATGTGGATTAAGTAAAGTTCTAGTGTCATAATGACTCCTTATGTTGCTTGGTTACAAAGTCCAATACCTGTTTCCTTGTATACCATACACTATTATATAGTGTTACGTTACCTGTACGGGTGTTAGTGACGATGTATCGGTCATAGATGTATTGTGCAATGCAATCAGAAAAGTTCGTCTCCTTCTCTACCTTGAAGTCACCTAACATACTCTCTAGTATTCTCATCTACCAACCACCGTCAATTGTTTCCATGACTTCATTCATGTGTCCTAACAGTTGTGTAATAGGTTCGTCATAGTCACCTATGTCATAGTCAACGTCATCTTGTTCTTTAAACATTGCCTTGATTTGGTCACCATATTGAACAATCATTTCGAGTTGTTCTCTCATTTCATCAGTAATCATAATAATATCGTCTCCACAAAGTTACGTAATAGAAACAATAGTCCTACTCCATTCAATATGATTAGAGCTCTATCGTTCCACAATATCGATACCCACAACCATAGTGCAATACCGATGATTGATAATGACAAGTCGTATAGAATGAATTCTTCCATCCCTCTCATACTCATTGCAATCATCACAAAAACAGATGCAACCCATTTCACATACCAGTCAAGTGTATACTTAGGTGTTGCACTCTTAAATATACGTGGACTCTTCAGTTTTGGAACTGCATCAATCTCTTGTTTTTTAAAGTCTAATTTACTCATCGTTTCTTTATCTTGTATTTGTCCTGTGTTGGTATCTTACGTGTTTCTAGTGTCTCTTTGATATAGTCCTTGAACATGTCTGCACCTTTATATCGTGGTGGTGGGTAGAGTGTATCTTCGTTCTGCATGAAAAATAGACACATCATTGCAACATCTCTGAACTCTACTGCAACACCATTGAATAGTAATATCTTATCATCGGGGTGTTTCTTACCTTGCACCCACTGAAACTTATCCCAGTTCTTGATATCGTTACTCATGTATTCTCTTCAATAAATCTATATGTTCCTGTAATAGTTCAATAGACTCCTGTTGTTTATTCACCAGTTCAGTGAGTTCTTTGATTAATTTGATTGCAACTTCTATTCTACTCATAATTTTAGGGGTGTATATCCTAACCACTTGAAGTCGTCTGCAAAATCTTCTGATATCATATCATATTCTTCATGTGTAAGTCTATACTTTAATCGATTTGGTGTTACGTTTTGTGCATCGTCCATGTCAAACTCATAATGTGCAACACTCAAGAGTTTATCGACTATCTCCTCTAACTTGAAAAATGCACAATTCAACTGTTCTCCATATTCAAAATAACAGAACTTGTATTGAGGAACACCATAAACAGTCTGTAAGAATCTCTTCCTGTTGACTGCATATCCTTTATCCCATCCTAGGGTTGGGTGTTCTTTATGAAGTGCATATAGTGATGACACTACTCTCTTATATGGATTTCTGACAATACAGAACTTCTGACATCCATCTACATTTGCAAGTATCTCATCATAGAACTTTGGTTTGTGTTCCTTATACCACTCAACTGGTCTACCATATCCGAATTTGATTATCTCTGATTTCTTTGCACTCTCATTTTGTTTAATAAAATCTTGGATACCAACTAACACTGTTTGTGTTGCACATCGAGGTGGTGATAATATCAACAATTCATCCCATCGGAATGAGTTGATTCTACGTGGGTCTTTTCCAAACTCATACATGTCGGAATTGAACTGAGGTAGATTAGCTATCCTCTCTTTCTCTTCTTTGGTATAATTACGTCTTACGTAAAACATCTAAAAATCTCTCTGCATCTATTACTACTAATGGTTTCTTACCATTTTTCTTCATAACAACGATGGGTTCATAATCACCACTGTTTTCACATGCTTGGTTATATGCATCCCAAACATTTAATTTCTCTTGATTCTTACATTCTACACTATATGGGAAGATTTGTCTAGACTGTTTTCCCATTATTATGTCTTCACCTTGGGAACCCATAGGTCTTGATTCTAAATCTTCGGGGTCTAGATTGAGGTGTTCTACTAGTTTATTTGCAAACCACTGTTGTAGTCTACGTCCTTTTGCTTTTGCACTTGATGTCTTCATAATATTTTACACTACAGTATGCATCACAAAATACCTTTACACTTCCATTCTGTATAGGTGTGTGATACTTTATTTCTTCACGTTTTAGTTGGTTGTTACACACGTAACATCTAATCGTCTCGGTCATCACGATGGAATTGTCTATGTGGATACAAGAAGTACACTTGACTGTATCTCCAGTTATCTTTATAATGGTTGTAATCATCGATTACTGCACCATGCATTCTATTACCAGCAAAGATAACTGCACTGTTATACTTGTGTTTTACCCTTCTAATAGTCTTATGTTTTGTTGGGTCAAACTCAAACATAAGATTTTCGTGTTCTTTGTTATCGGGGAAGTTACCTTCATAGATGTCTGTTCCACCATTACCACCCTTGTCCATGAATACAATTAGGTTGAGAACTGATTGGTTATCGGGTGTTCTCATGTCATCGTCTAAGTGTGGGAAGTGTTGTTCATTTGGTTTAAAATCTTTTAGAGCTCTAAAACAGTTGAACTCGAACACTTGGTCAAAATTATAATGTCCTTTCCAAAAATGTTGTCTACAGATGTCTAGAATACTACCGAAATAGTTTTGTGTGTTTTGTTTTAGACCATATGACCATGAGTGAATAAGACGACAATCATCGTAATCTACACCATTACGTGTGGTCTCGGGATTGAGGTATTTCCACCTTGGGTAGTCTTGTTGTTGCAACCACTCATAGATTGCATCGGGGTCTTCATAAAAATTGTTTATGGTGATTGTCTTGTTATCACCATCGAATTCTACATCCCACTCGGGTGCAAATCTAAACAGTTCATCTAAGTCTATTGGATTTTTCATTTCTTCTTATTCTCCTCAATTTCTTCATAGTGTTCTTTCATTAACTGTTCATAAGGTTTATCTGATTCATTGATTGGTCTTGGATTGTGATGTGCAAGATTAAATGATAAGGAAATACGTTCATAGTTATCACTGTAACCTTCTTCAGATTGACCCTCTACTCCATGATATAACCATGCTGGCCATAATAGATAATCCATACATGTAGGATGGAAGTGTAACTCATGTGTAAATCCTTGTGAACCTAATCGACATACTTTGTTACTACCTAATTCAGGTTGGTCAAATTTGATTTTATCGTCTCTGTATTCCAACTCATTCATCTTCATTGCCATCTGTGATTGTGGGTTGACAAATTTGATAGGCATGTCATTACCCTCATCTGCTTTGATGTACCATGTTCCACTGATTGCAGAACCATTGTGAATATGATAATTGTGACTATTTCGTCCTCTATATCTATTGACCCATGCAAATAAGTGAACGTGTTCATTATCATGAATGTAATCATCCCACACGTGTTCCATATATTCTCTATATGTCTGTTTGATGTTCATCTCAAAGTCTTTGAACCACTGCATCTCATACATCATTGCACGTGCTTTCTTTGAGAAATATGTGGTGTAACACTCATCTGCACGTGGATGTGTTTCTGCAACAACCTTAGTTAATTCTCTGATGTCTCTGATAACCTCATCTCTGTTGATACCATCAATCTTACCCTTAAACATAGGTGTTTCAAATATAGGAAATATCTCACCCTTATATGGTCTCTGACCTTCCAACACAGGAACAACCATAGGGTCTTGACCTTGTGCAGCGTGTGGTGGTATCTTACCCTCGACCTTGTGTATAGTACCATCTTGATTGATTAGATGAAGGTCATCTTCTTTTCTAGTAGGTGCATGGTCTAAGTCAAAATCTTCGTCTTCGATATCTGCTGGAATCTCATGTTCAACGTCTAATGACTTGATGAGTGCATCTCTTTTTTCTTTGAACTCTCTGTCACCTTCTTGTATAATAGGGGGGTTTTCACCTCCTCCAAAAGTGTGTGACCTTGGTATTCCATTCTCTACTAGTTTGTCTCCCTTGTCGTATACTCGTTCAACATTTTCGGGATTAGGTTTTCTTGATAACATTACTTAGTGTCTTCCTCAATTTTCCTTGTTACATCTTCATAATATACAACGACTTCACCAAGTTCTCTGATGTATCGTCTAAGTTCTTGCATGTTTGTTGACATGACTTTATAATCACCAATTGACGTTGCAACAAATACAATGTCACCCTTGTTTTGGTCTTTCATCTCATCTAGGAATCTATCGAGATAAGTATAACCTTCTGGCCAATCGGGATTCTCTCTATCCTCTTGTAAACAATCCTTTGGTCTCTTCATAGAACCATCATCTTGTAATCTCTTGATGCAAGGATTTGCTATACGTGCCTCAGATACCACATACCATTTAGGTGGTGTTAGTTGTAGGGGTCTTGGTAATTCGGGTTGAATAATATCTATCTCTAATGGTTTAGAGACAATCTCTACCTGTTTGGTTGGTAGTAGTGAACAACTAGTCGTTAGAACTAGTAGACTCAGAATTCCTAAATTCTTTAGTGTCATTCTCTATCTCCTTGAATACCTCTGCAGTTCCATTATTAAATCGGTTTTCTATCAACCCTGGCTTCACTAATGCAAGTTTATCTAAGTTGTGTTTAGAGAATATCTCTAGATACCTAGCTTTATCTGCTTCGATTTCGTTATTTCGTCTTTGTAAGTTACCCAATGCTTTACCTTGTCTTTCATAAGATTCTTTTAAGGCATTCATGGTCTGTTTCTGTTCCTCGACTGCAGATTCCAATTTGATATTGTTTGCAGTGAGTGTTTGATTCTCGTTATATAGGTACCATGAACCTAATCCTAGTACCAGTATAATTGCAATGAAAAATTGATTCATTTATACGTCCTCTATAATATAGTTCAAACCCGATGATGACCTATATTCTATCACTTTGTTATTCTCATCTCTAAACTTGAGATGTTTCTCTTTTTGAATGAGAACCTTTTTTGTTATATAAGTTCTGTCATCGTTATCTCCATATTCGGAATTAAACGATACTGTTATCTTATATCGGGTTGCAAAAAGACTCTTCACCCATGTCCATAATTTATCCATACAGGTATTTAGTCTTCTTTTCTTAACTCTTTTAATTTGTTGATTGTTCTTTCTGCAGTGGTGTGAAGGATACCGATTCCTCCTGCTTTCTCCCATGCTTCGATGTTCTCTAGTCTATCGTCAACAAGTACATAACCCTTGTTTGCAAATGCAGCTTTCTGTTTACCACCCATAGTGCAAGTAACTACCACACAAGGGTCAACATGCTTTCTAATCCACTCGTTCTTGTCATAGACAACTAGTTCTCTGTTGACCTTACCTGCCGCAGTCAATATCTCCCACGGAACATCACAATGTTTGACATATGCAATCAAGTCATACATGTCACTCAGAGGTTCTAGTTTTGCAAATAGTCTCTTGTTTGTTAGTTCTTCCTTTCTTAGGTCGTATTCATTGTGTCCTTGTGCATCATTAGTCAATGCATGACCAATCATCTCGGGTTTTGCAACCCCACCAAGGAAGTCTGCAAGGACTCCATCCATATCTAGAAAGATTCTTTTCACGTTTTTCACTTCTTTTTCCATACTGTTATTATACTAATTTGTGGGGGTCATTGTCAAGTGTTTTAAATATATTTCTTCTTACCTACATTGAACATGAATATCCATCGTGTTTCATCGGTATTGTTTTGATAGGAATGATAAGGTCTTTCAAGGTCTATTCCCATCCAGTAACCACTATTGATTTCCCATGGGTCTTCTTCCCCACCTAAACCTCTAGTCTTTTGTTTGTTCATCTCATCATAAAATATTGTTCCATCACCATCTTGGGGATGTAGATATATGATTAACGTGTGAAGTTTTGAAGGAGTGTCTTGATGACATCCATATCTGCATTGAGGTGGTGTTGTTTGTAGTTCACCATTCATAGTGTAAGGTGACTCAACTTCATCGAAGTCTATCCATCCATTAACCTCTTTGACAACGATACTTTCTTTATGAGTATGAAAATACTTTGTGCAAAAATCAGTTGCTCTCTGAACAATCGGATTGGTCTGTTTTGAATATAACCCTAACTTCTTATCAGTTGGTACCTCTTCACCATCGACCATACGGTTCAGTGGAACTATTTTATTTTGGTCAACTTGAGGTGGATTATTGATAAGGTCTAGTAGTCCTTCTAATATATCTTGTGGGAAGAAGTGACGTAATCTTATACCATATTTAAATCGTTCTTCAATCATAATTCTACTGCAAATATCTTACTCTCATCCATCTTGACTTTTTCTAAGTCAAAGTTTATACTGACACCACAACCACATGAAGCTTCTTCTTTGGGGTTGATAAACTTGAACACTTCATTCAATCCTTCTTTGACAAAGTCTAATGTCATTCCTGTGAGATAGGGTACACTTGTCTTGTCGATAACAAAACTGATGTCGTCCTTTTCTAATACAATATCATCAGTATCACTATCGTTGCAAGAATCAAAGATATATTCAAAACCAGCACAACCTCCACCAGTGATACCCAGTCTAATAAATCTAAATCCTTCTTTCTCCTTAGTTTTAAGAAGTTTTTGATACGCATCATTGGTTAACTCAATCATTGTTCCTCTATGTCATCTTCATGTAGTGTATAACCACAGAAGATGCAAAACATAGGTTCGTATTCCAATCCTTCCATATTATGCTTGACCTTAAATTGTCCATCACATTCTGAGCATACTATATCTAAATTTTGATTATCAGCCATTGTCTATCTCCATATCAGGCATGACCATGGATACGAAATTGTTCCATGATTTAGGTTTTCCGTCAATCAACATGACGGGTAGTTCTTTTCTGTTGTGTTTCTTTAATATATCTTGTGCATGTCTAAAATCTTCACCCAAACGATACACTCGGACTTCGTGTTCCGATATGTCGAGTGTCTTGACCAAGTGTTCTGCCCTCATCGACATTGCACCTTCGTCTACGTAAAGTAAAACTTGCATTAAAATTTAAAAGCTAGTAATAAAAAAATACCAAATAAAAATAAGTTTGTAAATAATAATAGAAGTCCTAAGATAGTGTGATACCACACCCATCTAGTTCTATATGCGTTTTCAATTGTAAGTTCTTCGGGGTCAGCATCAGGATTTTGTTCCTTATGTTTCTTTACTATGTCCTCTTCTTTACCCCAAAATATGTCATACCATGTCATACTATATGTTGTCCTCTGTCTTTCTTTGCAGTATATTTTCTACCACTATATTTACCAAAATATGGTCTCTTCTCTATTCCCTTCGTACCTTCGTCAAAGAAAAAGAAAGTCACTAGACTGACTAGTGCCATCCACATAATCATAATTAAAACTACTGCATCCATTATAGTTTGAAATCTGCAAAGGTGTCATCACTGACATCTTGTTTAATTCCACCAATCACATAAGACTCAATCTCTGTCTCCTGTGGTGCATTTTGTAATGATTTACTTCTCAACCAGTGTTCTGTCCATGGTAGTGGATTATTGGTTGATGGTATATCATATATAGGTTTTAGACCTATTCCTTTGAGTCGTCTATTTGCAATCCATTCTACATATTGACCTAATAATGGTGCAGATAAACCAATCATACTTCCTTTCTCAAACAAGAACTCTGCCCACTCTTTCTCTTGGTCGACTGCATCTCTAAACATTTGATACACTTCTTCTTCAGTGTCTTTTATGACCTTAGTCATAATCTTATCGTTCTCATGTTTCTGCCAGTTCTTGATGATGTGTGTTGATACTGCAAGGTGTTGTGCTTCATCTCTTGCAATGAATGATATAATCTTTGCACTACCTTCCATAAGTTTGAGTTCACCGAATCCAAATGTACATGCAAATGACACATAGAATCTGATACCTTCTAAGATGTTCACTGACATCATTGCAAGATATAATGCTTTATATAACTCATATTCATCTACTTTGAGACCTAATAATTTACGTCTACCAATCTCAATGAAGTGGTCATATCTTTCTGTAACTGCTTCTGCACGTTTCAGAATAGCAGGTTCATCTACGATAGTGTCAAACACTTCACTTGGATTTGCATAGAGGTTTTTTACCATGTGAGTGTAAGAACGTGAATGGATAGTTTCCATAAAGTCCCATGTCACCATTGCACCTTCCAACTCGGGAAGTGTAACAAATGGTAAGAATGCAATAGCAGGGCCTCTTCCTTGCACTGAGTCCAATAGTGTTTGATATCTTAAGTTTGATGTAAAGATATGTTTCTGTGCTTCGTTCAATGACTGGTAGTCATTTCTGTCTTTCTGTAAAGACACTTCTTCGGGTCTCCAAAAGTAACCCAATTGTGTTTGTGTTAGTTTATCAAATACTGGATATTTGAACTCGTCAAATCTTTGAGTGTTCAATGGTTCACCAAAGAACATCTTTTGTTTCGTAAAGTCTACTTTGTTTCTATTAAATACTGTCAATTTCTTCTACCTCTGCTTCTGTATCATATGGTTCACTTACTTGGTTTTTTACTGTAGTATTTGGAAAACTAATTGGATAGTTATTACATATATGTGCAAACTCGGGATGTGTTTCTAACTTAGATGCATATATCTTTCTGTCCTCCGACTTCTGACTATAGTCTTCATAGAAACTATCCCTACCATCAAATTCTATTTGAGGTGCCATCTCATATACAAGACCATGTTTATTCACCCAATGACAAAATATATGATATGAATAGTCTCCAACTAATCTATCTCTCCAATGAAATACATTAGGGCCTTGATAAACCATAACATCACCAACTTCTAATGATATAGGTTTTAAACCTTCAATCTGTTTTCTTTTGTTTATTGATAGACCTTGAGTGTTATTCCACACTACGTCTTCATGTCTCAGACCTAACCCCGAATTCACCATACCATCTGTTGTGTAAACTTCTCTGAGGTGTTCATCATTCAATGCATTTACTCTACCATCAACCCATATGTTCCATGGTTTACCAAAATCGGTTTTGAAATCCATGGGTGCAGTGAAACTAATTTCACATGCTGGTCTATCTGAATGTACCTTCATATATCCATTACGATAATACTTTCTTGAATATGCATATGTTCTGACTAAATCAATACCTAACTCTTTTTCAAGTCTAGGAGTTGCCCAATCTTGAAGTGCAGTTGCCCAAGGTGCGTTATCTAGGGGTGACTCTGAAGTGTTATGTGTATCTACTGGTGAATCAGAACCTGTATCATATTCTACATTCTTAGGAATACTTTCATTGATTTTACGACTAGACTCCCATCTCTTCCATGTAGACTTAACCATCTGAATGACATCTTTTGGGATGAAGTCTTTGAGTACAACATATCCACTGGTCATAAATTGCAGACCTTTTTCTGTTGCAAACATGTCGGGCATTGGTTTACCCTGTGTTTTGTAAGAAATCTTATACTTTGCGTCTATATCGCGCATGCTTCACAGTCCTCTTCATCACCACCTGCCGTGTCAATCATAGGTGGAATATATTCATTCATTGCAGAGTTCTCATCTACAATCTCAACTTCATCAGTTTTACCATCCATGGTGTTCTGATAATATGAAGTCTTCCATCCATATTTATATGTATTCAGTAAGTCTCTTGCCATAACAGACACAGGAACTTCATTATTTTCATAGTTCTCGGGGTTATATGACCAGTTACCACTGATTCCTTGGTCAAAGAACTTCTGCATGACTGCAACAACATTGATGTATCCGTTGTTATCTTTCATGTCCCATAGAAGTGTATAAAAGTTCTTTAATAGTGTATACTGAGGTACAATCTGTTTAAGAGGGCCTTTCTTACTCTTCTTAACACTTAGGTGGTCTCTAGGTGGTTCTACACCATTGGTTGCATTAGAAACCACTGAGGAACTCTCAGAAGGCATCTGTGCAGTCAATGTAGAATGTCTTAGACCATGTTCTTTGATATCCTTTCTTAGTTTATCCCAGTCTTGTTTGTAAACTGGTTTGACTAATTCATCTACCTCTTTCTTATAGGTATCGATGGGTAGTAATCCTTGACTATATTTTGTTCTGTCATAGTAATCACATGCACCTTTGACTCTTGCAAGTTCATTAGATGACTTCAAGAGATTGTATTGGAATGACTCAGTCAAATCATGTACAAGTTTCCATGCTTCGGGGTCTTCATACTTGACCTTGTTCTTTGCAAGGAAATGTGCAAGACCAATGTAACCTATACCTAATGACCTACGTGCAAGTGTTGACCTCTCTGCTGCTGGAACTGGATACTCTTGATAATCAATCAACTCTTCTAGTCCTCTAACTGCAAGGTCACATAACTCTTCCATCTCTTCTTCTTTGACAATACCTACATTGATTGCACTTAAAATACATAATGCAATCTCACCCTTACCATCAATATGTTGGATAGGGTCAGTCGGCAAAGTAATTTCCTGACATAAGTTGCTCATGTTCACTTTGTCAAGGAAACTACTATGTGTGTTACTGTGGTCTATGTTCATGATGTATATTCTACCTGTTTCTGCACGTTCTTTCAACATACTACCAAACAAGTCTCTTGCACTTACTGTGGTTTTAGGGATAGAATAAGCTCTTTCGTACTTCTCGTATAACTCATCAAACCCATCTGTACCAAATGACTCGTACAAGCCAGGGACATCATGAGGACTAAACAAACTGATATTCTCATTTTTCAAAAACCTCTCATAAAATAATTTACTTAACTGAATACTATAGTCTAATTTTCTGACTCTATTGTCTTCAGTACCTTTATTGTTCTTTAACACTAAGATATCTTCTATCTCTTGATGCCAGATAGGAAAATGAACTGTTGCACTTCCACCTCTTACACCATTTTGGGTGCAACATCTTACTGTTGATTCAAATTTCTTTAGGAAAGGTATTACACCTGTGTGTTGCACCTCTCCACCTCTAATCTTGGAACCAATACCTCTGATTCTACCTGCGTTGATTCCAATACCTGCTCTTTGTGCAACATATCTACCGATTGCCATATCAGAACTAAAAATAGAATCAAGTGTATCATCTGAGTCTACTAGAACACAAGATGCAAACTGTTTTAATGGTGTTCTCACACCTGCCATGATTGGAGTTGGAATACTAATCTTGAACTTAGAAATTGCATTGTAATATCTACGAACAGTGTCTAGTCTATCACCCAGTTCTCCTCCGTAATTCTTAAATAGAGTCATTGCAATCAACATATACATGAACTGAGGTGTCTCATAAATTTCATCTGAACTTCTATCTTGTAATAGGTATTTGTCTACTACTTGTCTTAGACCTGCGTATGTGAAGTTCAAGTCTCTTGAGTGTCTCATCATGCTATTGAGTTTCTCAAGTTCTTCTTCTGTATAATGATTGAGTATATCTTTGTCGTATACACCTCTCTCTATGTTTTTTGCTATCATATCTTGTAGTGTAGGATAGATATCGTCATGTGACCACTTAGTACCGAACACTCTCTTCTGAATAGAAAACAGTAATAGTCTTGATGCAACTTGTTGGTAGTTCGGTGAATCTAATGATATCAAATCGGATGCAGATTTGATTAGAATGTTTTGAATATCGTTTGTTGTGATTCCATCAAAGAATTGTAGACCACTGTTCATCTCAATCAATGACTCTGATACACCTGTTATGTTCTTGGTTGCAGCTTCAACCATTTTGTGAATTTTATCTAAATCAATAGGTGTTGAGTCACCATTTCTTTTTATTACTTTTAATTGGTCATTCATTTTTCACTCCACTTAAGATAACCCCAAACCACTGGGATTACAATTAGACATCCTAACACTATGTTGAATGTCATCCATAGTGGAAAATCTACTAATCCACCTAGTCCATCTGATAATGCATTTCCTAACATTGCACCAAACAATGCACCATTTACTCCATTACCACTTAATTTTTTATCTATATCTATTCCTAATATTGCACATGCAGCTAACACCCCATTGTCAATAATTCCAAATAACAACCCCTCTAACATTTATACTCCTTCAGTTTTAATTTTGCTTGTAATCCTGAATGTGTGTTGTTCTTGATTGTCTCTACAATTTGGTCAACACTCAATCCACCTCTCACCATATCATTGATGTCTTTGAATCCTTTGACTTGTTTAGTATTCCAAATGCACACACTCCACCCATCATCAATGACTGAGTTTATCTTCTTTAGGATTTGTGTATTGCGTGGTTCGTTGTCATATATTAGGATTGCATTCTTTTTCAATTTATTATCTAGTTTACTAAAATCACTACCACCTACAGCAATACTGTTTGGTAGGAAAAGACTATCTATCGGGCCTTCTGTTACGAAGACTGTCTTTTTTGTATCCACTTTGTCAATGTTGTATATTAACGGGGTCTCCTCATCAAACCTCATAGTGAGGTATCTAAGTTTACTATCGTTAATTGCACGTCCAGTGAGTCCTACGAGGTTTCCATCCTTATAGAATGGTAATACTATTCTAGGGTCTGAACCTAGTACTCTATCTCTATATTTGGTATGTACCTCTGCAAGTTTTTGACTACTATCGATATAGTATATTTCACTTGTCTCGGGTATCATCCTATCGGATAGATACTTAGAAGATTCATCAACCTTCCATGCGTCTTCACATATTTTGTGGACAGTAGTATTTAGAAGATTGGTTTGTGGAGTGAACCTAAATTTGTGACTTGGTAACATTTTTTGTGGTCTTTTTTTACCACGTCCTGTTTCCTTCAACCACTCTTTAAGATACTCTTTGTGTGTTTCTGCAAAGTTGTCTTTGAGAAAGTTTACACTTGATTTAGATACACCACAATTGTGACATTTGTAGATATACGACTGTTCAACCACAAAGTGGTAACCACGTGCTTTATAGGAATTGGTCTCTGAATCACCACAGTAAGGACAAGAATGGTTTAATAATGTTTCATTCTTCCATTTACTGTTGGGTAGATAAGCGAGAACCATATTCAAGTATTTTCTCTCTAACCACAATGTCATAATATATTAAGTATAACAGATTAACTGTTTTTTGTAAAGTCACTTATTCTTTCTTTTGGTACTAATAATGAGGTTTTTTTCTTGATTACGGGTCTTGGGTGTGAACCTGCTGGATTAGCAAGTAATCCTGTTGCAGTGATGAGAAGTAATACTGCAAGAGGGTCAAATACAAATATGATTGCATATATGACCCATCTCACTGCATTGTCTAGATAGTCTTTGGCATTATCTTGTCCGTATATTACCTCTGCAACATACTTGATAGGGCCAATCTCCCCTTCTTGTTCTAATTCTAGTCTTTGAAGGGGTAGTTTATCTTCATTGAGTTTTACTATGTCATCGATTAACAAGTCAACGTCATTTGCAATCTGTTGTCTTTCTTCTCTTTGTCTACCATCGATGTAGTTTCTATCTTGGGGTCTTGCAGTATCTATGACTTGGTCAAGTGTTGCAACTCTACCCTCTAGTCTTGCAAGTTGTGATTCTTTACTTTCTATTCTCTTGTCTATAATAGACATTTCGAGTGAATATGAATCCCCTGTAAGTGTTGTCTCAATGTTTGCTTTTGAAAGGAATCCAAATATACCCAATGACGTAATCAACATCAATACTACGACTGCAGTAGTCAAATAGTATTTCATGTAGTTTAATCTATCCCACTGCAAGTGTAGATAAGCTGCAGTTACCAACTTACCAAATTCTAAAGACCCTGCCATGATTACCACGGACAACCATGCACCACTGAACATAGTTGCAAGTCCCAATACTGAGAACCATGCAGCTATACCTGCGATACCTATTGCAGTACCTAGTGCTAACCAATTAAGATATTTAAGATTTCCTTGCATATGATATAATTTCTATTTCTTTTGTGAGACTGTTTTCAAGGACAACCTCTCGTCCTCTATCCAAATCCAATTTCAAAAGTGTATCATCTATTATACCTTCTGCAACCACTTTTTGCAAGGGGTTTCTTGTCATTAATTTAAATATTCTGTTATCTACAGAATGTTTCTTACGTCTCACTACAGGTTTGTCTGTCGAAACAGCTGCCCCTGTAGAGTTGATAGGTGCATCTTCATCAAACACCTCGGGTACCATATGGTCGTATAACCCTTCTGCGAGTGTTATGCCAGCTTTGTAATCGGTTACGTAGTGTAACCCTGCGAGAACCCTACCGTATGCACATATATCTGCTCCCTTTAGTAACCCTTCCTTATGGTCGGGATACTGACCTCCGTAGTATAGTGCAACAACATAGGGTTGTACTGTGTGTCCTGATGGGTATGATGGTGTTTTTGCAGTGTCCGTTACAAATCTTTCATACTCATCGTTTATCAATTTTGCATATTGATATGGACGAATTCTGTTAAATTGCATCTTGAAGTGTCGGATGATGGGAACACATTGTTGTTCGATGTATTCTATTCTTTCATCTTCATACTCAAGATTGTTGTCATCAAGATATTTCTTGATAAAGTGTGATGCATCTTTATCACACAATTTATATTGTTCTTTTTGTTCTTCTGTGACATTTAGAGATTCACGTTTAGTTCTCTTGAAGTCTTGTAGACACTCGGGTGAACTGTTCTTAGGTGGTTGGGGTAACTTTATATCTCTCCAATTATCATCAAACAACTCTATCTCTTCATACTTGGGTTGTTTTAGATTCTCAGGTCTGTCATATATGATTTTATCCCAATCTTTACTCTCAGTAAACATCATCTTCTGTTACCAATACTCTTTCTTCTCCGATAAAACCAACATATACACTTAGTCCATACACTATGGAGTGTTCTGCAACTATTTCAATGTCGGTCTTCTCGGGATAGACTTTAAAACTATATGAATCATTATCTTCGTTCTGTTTCAACTGTCTTCTTAACTTGTAAGAACCTAGGTTTAGTTTACCAACCTCGACCCCTTCTGCGATTGTCTCGGGGGTTAATGCCTCTGTATCTTTGAGGTGTCTATAAAAATCTTCACACAAGATATCTGCTTGTATGTCGTCTAATTCAAAGTGTTCCTTTAACAGTGCAAGTGCAACTGCATAGGAAGCTAGTTGTGATTTACCAAAAGGAACTTTCTCTATCAGTTTCTTGAGGTTGAACACCAATCTATGTAGAGGTGTTAATGAATTCTTTTCTTCACCCGTCTTGGGGTTGTTCTCGATTTTTATTTGTGGATTGTTGGGGTCGGGTAGTGTCTTGATTCGGTTTCCTTTGTCGTCAATAAACCCAAACCTATATGCCTGTGTCTTCTTAAATGGTGTTACTAACATCTTCAGTATTCTGAAGACTATTAGTGAGTCTATCATTCTATTTGGCATCTATAGTTCTCTAAGTTTATCTACCAGTTTACCATCTATCGGTATCTCAGGTCTCCAGTCTTCTCTAATGTATTCCATGTAAAGAAGTAGTGTCTTTATTGTTGACCAGTATGAGTCTTCCTTAATTTTAAATTCTAACATCCTCATACAGGCATCGTATCCGAATACATTGAACAAACAGATAATGTGATTCAACATGAGTCTTTCTCTCGACTCACCAAACTCATGATAACGATATAATAACCTTTTAAGATATCTGAATCTCCTCAAATCATCTTGAAAATCATCTAGACTTTCACATTGAGGGTCATCATAGTGCTTCATTGCGTAAGCACTAAAATTCTTTGCTGTTAACTTATCAAAAAGACTCATAATGTAATTATATTTAGTATAACTCTCGAAGAGAGAATTATACTAAACTGCCGTAAACTTTGTATGTGCCGTTGTCCAACTGCTCATATTTTACTTTAACATTATAGATGACTGATTCATTTTCAAGTTCATCTATAGGTGTGTCTACTGTTTTACCAATAATGTTTCCATATCTTGAGAATGGAATTTCAAACTCACCCTTTTCAGTTAATTCATCACCTTCAACCCCATCTACTCTCGGGTCATCTGATACAACTTCTTCTCTATTTAATCCTAATAGTGCAAGTTTTGCTTCGATTTGTGCAATTGCAGCTTTTGGATTCAAGAATTCTGACACTGCTGTGTGTCCTAGAACTGCATTGATGGTGTGTTTTACATCTGAGTCTTCTAAGTCATGAGGAACCTTGTGCGAAGATAACCCCGCACCTTGGAATCCTACCATGTTTTCAGAAATGTATTCTTTAAAATTTTTCATAATTATGCAACTACTGTTATAGTTCCAGCAGCTGTTCCTATCGCAGCACTGTTTGTGATTGTAGAGTTACCACCACCTGCTGTGTCAACAACTGTGCCACCACTTAAATTCATAGCGTTTGCACCGATACTTAATTCATCACCTGCGTTTGTAGCTGCATTGTTAGCTCCAATTGCTAGTGAGAATACTAGTTCGTTTGATGTTGAACCACTTGCATATGATAATACGTGGTTTGTTCTTTGGTCATTAACC
>Ga0213865_10001182_pt1 | contig 17238 bp, 10 predicted proteins | sample PICome_6_FD_160100 | JGI IMG/M metagenome (GOLD analysis project Ga0213865, IMG submission 160100) | Coastal seawater microbial communities near Pivers Island, North Carolina, United States - PICO282 | ecosystem: Environmental > Aquatic > Marine > Coastal | place: USA: North Carolina...
GCTAAATTAGGGTTTTCGCCAGTAATTACAAGCAATATTGAAGAGGCAACAGTTATCATTGGGTTAAAAAAACACTTAAAACAAAATCTAAGATTAAAGAAATTGGCAGAAAAAACTAATAAATTTGTTTATTCTATAAACTCTGTTAGTATATTTCAGTTAACAAAATTGTTGAAAAATGTGTTATAATATTATTAGTGAATAAGTGTTCATAGTAAATTTGTTTTAGTTTACTTAGTTTATTCACATTTTTTATAAATTTTAAACATATTTATCCTGGAGTTTTTCAAAATGGCTGAAGACATCTTATTAAAAGTTCGAAAAATCGTGGCAGAGCAATTAAGCGTTGATATTGAGAAAGTTGTACCAGAGGCTGATTTCATTAACGAATTAGATGCAGATTCATTAGATGTTGTTGAGTTAGTAATGGCATTTGAAGAAGCTTTTGATATTGAAATTGCTGATGACGATGCAAGTCAAATTTCAACAGTAGGTGATGCAATTAAATTTATTAAAACATCTTTATAAATTTTAATACCATTGCTACTTGGACTTAGAATTAAGAAATAAAATAGTTTTAATTTTAGAGATAACATAAAACTTAAAGCTAATTATAAATAGTTATCCGAGTAATCTAATTTATAATTAGCTTAAATTTTAGATGTTAATTATCAATATAACATCTAAAATTTAAGCTAATCAATATAATGTTAGAAAACTTTGATACTTACTTTAAGTATTTATTACTTACTAATTACGTTTTTTTCGTTTATTTTTTCTTTGTTTTTCCCAATCGTCTTTAGACTTACCTAACCAACCCCACCAAACTTTATAAAGAGGGCGAGTTGACCATGGTAAATCTTGCCAACATGCGTAACCACCATCTTCGGGATGATTACCTCGTAGTTTATTACCCGAATGTAACTCTGCAGATTCAGTTACAAAGGGTAAGAAATAATACTGAAGAAAAACAGCATGTAACATCATAAAAATAATCATTGCAACAGTTAAACTCATATGAGCTGATACAAGACCTTGAACCGCCAGTCGTTCTGGACTTGAAGTCGGCATGTCATATGTTGTTCGACTTAAACTTAAACCAAAATTAATCCAATGTCTATTAACAAGTTCTAAAACAGAGGCATGTGCCCAATGCCAACGAACTGGATATGGTAAGAATTCACGTGATACTCGGATCAAAAATCCATAAGTCACCATATTTCGGAATGAATTCCAACCAAAATATTTTTCAAAATAGTATACAAAATCAATAATAGATTTATAATCTATGATCTCACGGAATATAAGATTATAAATAAATGCAAAATATTTTTCAATTCCATCTAAATGTGTCCATTTTAATAAGTAATGAACCAATGTAACTATACTTGTAACTACTAATTCTGGAATTTCCCACCAACTTAATCGAGTAAGATCTGTAAAAGTTAAATTTGGAATCCAATTAAAATCTAGCTGACCATATCGTGGCAAAGTAAAGTAGTTATTTTGTAAATACGGAAGGATTGTAAATGATTTATGATAAGACGGATGCCATAACCCATAAGTCCAATCAACATCTCGAAGCATCTTTCCATAACCATTAACAGTTTGTGTTATTACATCATGATAGGCTGCGCAACAAATGAAACCGACTATTCCCATTTTGACTGAACGTAAAATAGAGAATTGTCTATTAAACTTGAAGTAGAAGACTCTAAAAAAGCATAACATGCCCATAATTCTAAAAAGATCTTGCTCGTTAAATGTATAGACACGACGAGTTTCTGCGTAATAGTATATTTGCTTTGTACCTAAACCAAGAAAACCTAGTATATCAAAATCCATCATAGAGTATAACTCCTTGCTTATTCAGTAAAATAAATAGATGTATTTTAAAATTAGTCTGATAAACGCCAACTTAACAATAACGTCAAACGCCTTAGAATTTTAATATCTAAGGGAATACATTCATATAAATATATGACAAGAGCTATGTTAAACTATTTATTTATAAGTTGTCAATCCATTAAATGAAATTAAAATATAATTATTGATTGTTTTATAAAAACAATCAATAATTACAATTATACGTAAAAATTAATTAATAGAATTAATCAATAGGACGCATTGATAATACAGGCTCATTAGCTCGGTTAATACCTTTTTCGAAACCAGCAGCAGCAGCACGAGCACGACCTGAGTGCCACCAGTGTCCAATTAAGAAGAAGAAACCTAAGAAGAAGTGTGAACAACATAACCATGAACGTGGAGAAACATAGTTAACTGAGTTAATCTCTGTTGCTACACCACCTACTGAATTTAACGAACCTAAAGGAGCGTGTGTCATGTATTCAGCAGCACGACGTTCTTGCCAAGGTTGAATATCATTTTTAATTTTGTTGATATCTAAACCGTTTGGACCACGTAATGGTTCTACCCATGGAGCACGTAAATCCCAGAATCGCATTGTTTCACCACCAAAGATGATTTCACCACTTGGTGAACGCATTAAGTACTTACCTAAACCAGTAGGACCTTGTGCTGATGATACGTTAGCACCTAATCGTTGGTCACGAACTAAGAATGTAAATGCTTGTGATTGTGAAGCTTCAGGACCTGTTGGACCGTATAATTCACTAGGGTAAGCTGTATTGTTGTACCAAGAGTATAAAGAAGCTGTGAAACCCATTAATGAAATCGCAGCTAAACTGTATGATAAGTAAGCTTCACCTGACCATACGAAAGCACGACGTGCCCAAGCAAATGGCTTAGTGAAAATGTGCCAGATACCACCAGTAATACAAAGGATACCAACCCAGATATGGCCACCAATAATATCTTCCATATTATTTACCGATACTACCCAACCGTCACCACCAAATGGAGAACGGAATACGTAACCAAAAATTACAATTGGGTTTAATGTTGGAGTCGTAATTAAACGAACATCACCACCACCTGGTGCCCAAGTATCGTAAACACCACCTAAATACATAGCTTTGATAACTAATAAGAAAGAACCAAGACCTAATAAACATAAATGAATACCTAAAATAGTAGTCATTTTGTTTTTATCACGCCAGTCGTAACCAAAGAATGGGAATGATTCTTCTAATGTATCTGGGCCTAATAAAGAATGGTATAAACCACCAAAACCTAAAATTGCTGAAGAGATTAAGTGAATAACACCAACAGCGAAGTATGGTACAGTTGTTGTAATCTCACCACCAGGACCGATACCGTAACCTAATGTAGCTAAATGTTGAATTAAAATGAAACCTTGTTCATATAAAGGTTTCTCTGGAACAAAGTGTGATACTTCAAATAGTACCATAGCACCTGCCCAAAATACCATTAAACCAGCATGCGCTACGTGCGCACCTAATAATTTACCTGAAACATTAATTAAACGTGCGTTTCCACTCCACCAAGCGAAACCTGTTGATTCAATGTCACGACCTGCTATACTACTATTAAAGGGCGTTTCCACGTGGTAATACCTCCTCAGGGAATACAAAGTTTTCATGTGGTTGATCTTGTGCTGCCATCCAAGCTCGAATACCTTCGTTTAATAAGATATTTTTTGTGTAGAATGTTTCAAACTCTGGATCTTCTGCTGCACGTAATTCTTGTGAAACGAAATCGTAAGCACGTAAGTTTAATGCTAAACCTACAATACCAACAGAACTTGTCCATAAACCTGTTACTGGTACAAATAACATGAAGAAGTGTAACCAACGTTTGTTTGAGAATGCTACACCGAAAATTTGTGACCAGAAGCGGTTTGCTGTTACCATTGAGTATGTTTCTTCTGACTGTGTTGGAGTAAACGCACGGAATGTGTTAGCTGCATCACCATCTTCGAATAATGTATTTTCTACTGTTGCACCATGAATAGCACAAAGTAAAGCACCACCTAAAATACCAGCAACACCCATCATGTGGAATGGGTTTAATGTCCAGTTGTGGAAACCTTGTAAGAATAATAAGAATCGGAAGATTGCTGCAACACCAAAACTAGGTGCGAAGAACCAACTTGCTTGACCTAATGGGTATAATAAGAACACAGAAACGAAAACTGCGATCGGACCTGAGAATGCAATAGCATTGTATGGGCGAATACCTACTAAACGAGCAATTTCAAATTGACGTAAACAGAAGCCGATTAGACCAAATGCACCATGTAATGCGATAAATGTCCAAAGACCACCGATTTGACACCAACGTGTGAAATCACCTTGTGCTTCTGGGCCCCATAATAATAATAAAGAGTGACCCATACTGTTTGCAGGAGTTGACACTGCTGCAGTTAAGAAGTTACAACCTTCTAAGTATGAACTCGCTAAACCATGTGTGTACCAAGAAGTTACAAACGTAGTTCCTGTAAACCAACCACCTACTGCTAAGTATGCTGTTGGGAATAATAATAAACCTGACCAGCCAACAAAGACGAATCTATCTTTCTTTAACCAATCATCAATAAGATCAAATAAGCCACGTTCTTGGTTTTGTCCAATTGCAATGGTCATATATATAATCCTTTAATAAAAATATGTAATAAGTAAACTTTATTTTTTACTTTAACTACTTATCGACGTTTCCATAGTATTATAAGTACTAAATAGAATAAATTATTATTTTAACTAAAATAATAATTTATTCTATTTAGTACTTTTGAACCGTTTATTATGTTCTTTATCATTTTAAAATCAATAAAACAAACTTAATACAAATCTTTTCTAACAAATAGAAACTTAAAATAAAATATAGAAAAATAATTGTAAGTTAGGTATAACTTAAATTTCTCTTGTTATATTTTAATAAAGAATAAAAAATATTTCAAACAATAGAAAAATATTAGAGATACAATGTGTAAAAAAGAATAGTGATAATCTAACAAAGTTCTAACAAACCTAAAGCTTATTGTTAGACTATCTAAGATTGTTAAATTATCAACTTAAAACTTAAAATAAATTAGTTTACTATAGTTTAACTAATATCTTCAGATTCAATGTACATGAAAAATAATGCCATACTAAAAGCTGGAAATACTAGACCTACAAGAGGTACTAAGATTGCTGGTAAAAATGCACCTGTCATAATATTTATTAAGATAAATTTTTAATACAAGATAATTATAAAATAGATTTTACTTTTACATATAGATGTAAATATTATATCTACATTCTATATTTTTAAAATTTTTTAACTCCAATTAGTAACAATAAAATTTTGCAAATATCAGACGCTAATAAATAAAATAGTAATATTATTACCTATTATACTTGAAAAATGAATTTAAATACTAACTTTAAGTAGTTAAAAATAATTTTTCCTATTACGTTCAAACGCAAACTCATAAGTGTACAAATTTTATAAAAATGTCGTGGACTTAATTTAAAGCTTTTGAAAAGTACGAAGACAATAGATAAAAAAAGGTTTTTGATATTAAAACATTCTGTTCAACATTTTTTAATCGTAATTCCTAGATAAATTAATTTTTTCTATATTTTTATAGTAGAATTAATATTATTAAATATTATTAATTTAATATTACCAATTATCTATCGAATATAGAGGTTTTAATTTATGGAAGGGTTACTTTTAGCTCGATTACCAGAAGCGTATATCATATTCAGTCCGATTGTGGATGTTTTACCTATTATCCCAGTATTCTTCTTATTATTAGCTTTTGCATGGCAAGCGGCTATTGGTTTTAGATAAATTAGAGAAAAAATAAAATCTAAACCTTATTAACAAAAAAGAATCCAGTAAGGAGTATGGTTGAGTTAGACTTATTAAATTTAATAAGTCTAACTAATTAACAGTAATTTAAAATCCTAACTAACTTATTTTAAATTAGCTAAAGAGGCCGATTACCTAGTACATGCGTAAAATTATTAAGACTATACTAGGTAGTCAGTCTAAAAAAATAACACTAAAGTTTCGTATTTTATTCTTTGACAATGGACCAATTATATTAATCTTATAGTTAATATGTATAATTCTACTATTAGGGTAGTTTAATAAAACGGAGCTATATAACGCTCGCATTAACAGATTAATCCAAATATCTTCTTCCTTTTAAATAAATATAAATAGACAGAAATATTTTTGTTTAAATTCTATCTTAAGAATGTTTTCTAGAAGAATAATTGTCTATTTTCTAAAAACTTTAAATTCAGTAATAATAGCATAGCAAGATTGAAAAACTAAAGTATAATAGAACTGAGTAAGAAAAAATTTTTAAATTTTTTAAATACAATATTTTATAATTAAAATTTTACTGTAAAAAGAGATTTATTAGGCCATTAAAACAAAAATACCACTAATTCTCGAAGATTTAAATCTATTTGTTGTAAAATAATTAGTTGAATATAAAACTTAATAAATATCTCTTGCGAAAAGTAAGAGAAATGTTTTAATCTAGATGTGCTGCTAAAAAAGACAGAATTAAGTCGTATATACATCGAAACTTAAACATCTTTTTATAAATGGAAAGATAGGCTAATTGTTAATTAGAATTAGAATTGGCAGCATTTTATTATTTTAAACGTACGTAGTAATATATTAATATTTTAAAACTATAATACATATAATATATTTTCATTCTTAATTTTTAGTAGATAGAAAACATAATGGTAGAACCTTTATTATCTGGCATTGTATTAGGTATGGTTACTGTATCAGCTCTTGGACTTTTTGTTGCTGCTTATTTACAATATCGCCGTGGAAATCAATTTGAAATTTAATCTATACAATTAGAAGACATAATAGTATGTCTTCTAATTGTATAGATTAAATTTCAAATTAAAGTACCAAACATAACAAAAGGTCTAAAAAAATTGATAACCTTATTTTTTCATAAACATAGAACTTGATAACTCAATTTATTAATCGTCTCTAAGAATTACCTTCCCCTAATGGTTTCCATCCAAAGTTTGACGAAAAAAATTTGTCTCGTTTCATTATTAGCTAGAATATGATAACCATAAAGCCTAGATTTTGATTCTCAAATAACTCAAATGAAGTTATCCTAAACTAATCTCTGAAAAAAAATTGAATAGATCTCTTGACTTCAAGTTTACTTATTAATTAAAAAGCTAGTGAAGGGATTTGAACCCCCGACCGACTGATTACAAATCAGTTGCTCTACCACTGAGCTACACCAGCATTACTACAAATATATAGTAACCTAAAATTAAATCATATGTCAATAATAAAGATTAACTAAGAAAACTAAATCCGAAGATTAGTTTAACAAAGATTCATCATTACTAAATTTTAAAATATTGTAATGATGAATCTAACCTGAATTCTAAAAAATAGAATTAGTGTTTTTTATTTATCTTGACCTAATAAAATACTTTCTGACAATGTATTCAGAATTAATTTAATAGAACGAACAGCATCATCATTTCCTGGAATTGGAATATCAATTAAATCTGGGTCACAATTTGTATCTAAAATTGATATAATTGGGATTCCTAATTTTCGACATTCACGGATAGCAGTCAATTCACGTTTTTGGTCAACAATAATAGCAACATCTGGGATTGTTTGCATATCTTTAACCCCATTTAAGTGACGGCGTAATTTGTCTAACTCTTTACGTCTTAGAGCTGCTTCTTTTTTTGGTAATAAATTAAAAATTTCATTACTTTCTTGTTGTTCTAAAACATTTAAACGTTCAATTCGGCTCTTTAATGTTACCCAATTTGTTAACATCCCACCTAACCAACGATGATTTATATAGTAAGAATTACAACGTTTGGCTTCTTGCGCAATTACGTTACTTGCTTGACGTTTTGTTCCAATAAATAAAATTGTTTTCTTTTGTTCAGCTGCTGATTGTAAATAACTACTAGCTTCTTTCAATAATTGGGCTGATTGAACTAAATCTAAAATATGAATATTATTTCGTTCGGTATAAATGTAAGGAAACATTTTCGGATTCCAACGGTAAGCTTTATGTCCAAAATGAACACCAGCTTCTAATAATTGGGCTAAAGTTACATCAGCCATGATAATTTAACTCCTTAAAGATAATTCTAATTAGTAATGTTTAAAGATAAGATAACAAATTTAGTAGAAAATAGTCCAGTTTTTGTTAAAAAATTTTTAAATTTTAAAACTTTGTGAATATTTTGTATATCCCGTCCCTGCAGGAATTAAGTGTCCAATAACAACATTTTCTTTTAACCCACGAAGCCAATCAACTCTCCCTTCGATTGCTGCACGAGTTAATACACGAGTAGTATCCTGAAAACTTGCAGCTGAAATAAAACTTGGACTATTTAATGCTGTTTTTGTGATACCAAATAAAATGGGACGATAAAGAGCAGGTTTCGTTCCTATTGTTTCTTTCTTACTTTGGAAAATTATTTTATTCATATAATTAATTTGATACAAATCTATTATTTCTAATGGTAATAAAGGTGTATCACCCTCTTTAAAAATTTTAACTTTTGCGGTCATTTGTTTTAAAATAATTTCTAAGTGTTTATCTGAAATTGTAACACCCTGTGATCTATACACCGATTGTACAGAACTTAAAATTAAATCTTGAACTTTTTTAAAACTACGATATGTCCCTTCGTATAAATCAAATCGCGATACAAACCCTATTTTACCATTTAGTAATCTATTCTTTTTCGCAGTTGTATATTGTTCAAAATATAAATTTAACAAGAAATGCGGATTTAAATTTGAACTATTTTTAAATGTAGTCATCATTTTTTTAAATTCAAATGTAGAATCTAAACGACTATTTAAAAAAATTAACCGTTCCCGTGGACTTGATTGAAAATCATACAATAATTTTTTTTCTTTTGCCTCAATTTTTCTAGCTTCTAATAATTGTTCAATTCTTGGTAAACCTTGAACAATATCACCTGTAACTTCTTTTTCAAAGTTTAATAATCCCAAAGGCTGGCCTTCTTCGATAAAAGTACCATTTTTACAATAGATTGTGTTTTGCTCAATGTTCATTGTATGTGCTGATTGAACTCTTCTTGAACTTTTTCTTAAAGCTACATTTTTACCCGTAGATTCCCCTCTATATTCATTTTTATGCAAATATAATTGATTTAACGAATAATCATTGGTTTTTAAAGATGCAGTAGATAAATCGCTTGCATCAGTATTTATTGAATTAAACTTATTTATTAAGCTTAAACCTAGGATCCTATTCTTTGTAATTTCAAACTCTTTTTCCTTTTTATCTAGGACTAAAGAACCTGAACCATAATTTTTTTCTTTGTAATAAATTTGATAATCTAAATTATTTAATAATGCTGCTCCAAGCTTTTTCGGACGTGTAGACGTATCACGGTAACGAATAATTAACTGATTTCGTTTGAACAAAACAGGAACTGGTGGTAAAGTTTCCAATTCTGGTTTTTTTCTTTTTTTCTCTTTTTTAACAGGATCTTTTGGTTTTACAGTTTGACAATTAGGGAAAAAATATGGTCGGCCTTTTTGCAATAATATTGAATGATCCGTTTCTGTCAAATATTTACCAATTTTTAAAGTTGAATTATTTTCAACAGTTAAATTACTGACAAAATTTGACGTTTCCTTATCTTTAGGAACGACAATACAATCATCTTCAGAAATTACTAATAATTGTTTATTACTTGCTTTTTTAGATTTTAATTGAACTAATTTTTTATATTTTTGTGTACAAATTTCTAAATAACCAAAAGCTGTATAAGCATTAATAAATTGTTCATTTTCCACTAGTAAACATAAGTTAATATCTGTGTACTTTAAGCTTATTGGTACATAGTGATTAATGTAAAATTTTTCTGAACTAATGAATTGGAGATTATTCTTTTTTTGTCGATTCGCAATTAAACTATTTTCTATTCGATTCTTTGTAACTTCTTGACTAGAAAATTGAAATTGCAATGTCTCAGAGATAATTTTTTGTGTATCAAACGCTTTTATTTTTTCGTTCCAATTAAAAGCTTGAGCTAGAGTCGGTATTATTTTAAAAGTACTATCTTTTTTTAATCTGCTTTCAAATGTTTTTTTCAATGATTTAGGTAATGGAACCTCGAATAATTGAAGTGGCCTAATTTCTAATTGAGGACCTTGAGAAGTATCTAATATTTCACAAAAAACAGGCTCATTAATTAATATCGTTTGATGACTTAATTCAATAGATTCACCACTATAAAAGATTTTTTTATGATACTTAAATTCATCTTTTACATTGTCCAACTCAAATAAAAAGAGATGACCAGGTTTTATAATAACTTCTTGAATAATATTATTTTTTGCTACAATTTTGACGATCCCCATACTTTTAGAAAAAATGTTCGGAACTATCTCGTAGTTTTCAACAATAAACTCATTATTCTCGACAAGTAACAGAGTCGAATCTCGATTTAGAATAAACGTTTCTTCTGCTAACCAAACTATAGTATTTGTGTAATAGAAATCAGTTTTACGATTAGTCTTTTTTATATAATCATTACTATGATTAAAATTTTGATATGGAATACCACCTGTTTTAGTTAAAAAACATTGATTTAATAAATTTGCATTTGTATTGTGAAGAGAGTTTTGTGAATTTGAACCTAAATTTACTAAGTACTTAGCATTTTTAAAAGATAGTAAATAATTATTATCAAGAATCGGACTCGTTAATTTCTGAATCTTGGAGTTTGGAAAATCTCGAAAACTATTTCGGACTTCAATAACTTGTTGCGATAAATCAATTTTATTATTACTTATCTTTACAAAACCGGCGTACCGATTAATAAGTTTAATTCGAAATAAATAATTATTTTTATTAATAATGTAATCGTCATAAAAATTTAAAAAAGAATTTATTGGAATATTATATACTTGACCTGCTAATAACCAAATGAGCTTATCAGTTGTAATTGACTTACTTTGCTCACGGTTTATAATTTTAATTTCACCTGAAAAATCACTGACAATATTTTTAGTCTCAGTTTTAGTTTGTTTTGTATTTTCGACAAACTGTCCAATTACTGCATTTTGTTTTATATACTGATTTTCCGTAATAAACAGCGTACTATTACTAGGTAAATAAATAGAAACTTTATCGTTCTCATCATTTTCAGGGATTAGAAAAATTTGACCAGAGTTTTCAGTTATTAAAACATTTTCACCGTTACTTGTACGTAAAATTGATGTTTTTAACACATCAGAAAATTTTACTACACCATCACCGGGACTAATAATAGGTTTATTACCCCCAGCAGTAAAAATTCCACCAGTGTGAAATGTTCTCATTGTAAGCTGTGTACCTGGTTCACCAATAGATTGACCTGCAATGATCCCAACTGCTTCACCTAGATCTACTAAATTCTCATTAGCTAGATTCCAGCCATAGCATTTTTGACAAACAGAACGGTTTAAATTACAAGTTAAAGGTGATCGGAAGAAAATTACTTGAATATTTTTTTGTTGAAATAGGTTAATTAAATTTGGTGTTATTTGATCATTAACTTTAGCAATAAGATCGTTCGTAATTGGATCATATACATTTTTACTTAGTAAACGACCTAAAATTCGATCATAAAAAGATGTAGTAATTCTTTTATTATTCTTTTTATTTATAAATAAAATCGAATATTCTGTATTACAGTCTTTTTCACGAATAATAATATCATGGGCTACATCAATTAACCGACGTGTCAAATAACCCGAGTTGGCCGTTTTTAAAGCAGTATCAACAATCCCTTTTCGGGCTCCATATCCAGACATTAAATAATCAGTTATTCGCAAACCTTCCCGAAAATTCTTTACAATTGGAAGATCAATAATCTCACCACTTGGATCTGACATAAGACCACGCATACCAACTAGCTGATGAACTTGTGAAATATTACCACGTGCTCCTGAAAATGCCATCATATAAACAGAATTTAGTGGATCATATGTTTTAAAATAAGAAACTACCTCATCTTTTAATGTTTCACTCGTCAATGTCCAAGTCGAAATTACTTTTTGGAAACGTTCAACTTCGGTCGTTTTTCCTCTTAAAGCTAATTCTTCGGCATTTGAAATTTCATTTTCCGCTTCTGTTAAAATGGATAACTTAGCAGGAGGGACTCTTAAGTCTTCAATACTAATGGAAATACCAGCTTGTGTTGCATATTTAAAACCTAAATATTTTAATTCATCTGCTAAAAGAGATGCCTGTACGGCACCATATTTTGTAAAACACCAGGCTAATAAGTTTTTTAATTGTTTTTTACTAATAAGAGTATTTTGATAAGTATAATGTTCCATAGGAGATTTAGTTTTTATCTATAAATGTTTAATCAATACTTTCGAACGGGAAGTTTTTTTACAAAATATTTAATGTTTTTTGAATTGTATAATTAAAAATTACCCGCCCCGTTGTTGTTTGTAAATATTGAACAATTGTTGCACCTGTTTTGTCCTTTCTTATTTGTAATTGATCATAATATTCAATCCAACTTTCATCATCTAAGGGTACTTTCTTTAGTAATTCCGAAGGAATCGTTATTTCCTTATTATATCTAACCCAAATAGAAGCATGTAACTCAACCTTTTCTTGGTTATAGGCTAATAATATATCTTCAAAATTTGCAAAATAATGATTAGAACCTAATAAATTAGATATATTATTAGCTGTTAAATAATAGCAACCTAAAACCATATCTTGACTTGGTAAAATTATGGGTTCACCAGTTGCTGGTGATAAAAAATTATAAGGTGCTAACATTAAAATATAAGATTCGGCTTGTGCTTGAATTGACAATGGAACATGAACAGCCATCTGATCACCATCAAAATCAGCATTAAATGCTGAGCAAACAAGGGGATGCAAATGAATCGCTCTTCCGGGCACTAAAATGGGCTCAAATGATTGAATTCCTAAACGGTGAAGAGTAGGAGCTCGGTTTAAAAATACTGGGTGATTTAAGAAAACTTCGCTTAAAACAGGTTCGATTAATATTTCATTTTGCTGTATAAAATTTTTAGCAACTTTAATATTACTTGCTAAGCCTTGATTAATCAATTCACGAATTATAAAAGGTTGGAAAAGCTCAATAGCAATCTCAAATGGTAATCCACATTGATTTAATTTTAGACCAGGACCCACGACAATAACAGATCGACCAGAATAATCCACTCGTTTTCCCAATAAATTTAAACGAAAACGACCCTGCTTCCCTTTTATAATATCTGATAAAGATTTTAACGGACGATTATTTGCCCCCATGGCAGTTTTACCCCGTTTTCCATTATAAATTAACGAATCAACAGCTTCTTGCAACATTCGTTTCTCATTACGAATGATAAGTTGTGGTGCATCAATCTCTAATAATCGTATTAGTCGGTTATTTCGTGTAATAATACGACGATATAATTCATTCAAATCAGAAGTCGCAAATCGACCACCTTCTAATTGAATCATAGGACGTAATCCGGGGGGAATTACTGGTAAAAGAGACAGAATTAACCAAGATGGGTGTGAGCCGGTTGACGAAAAACTCTCTAAAATACGAATTCGTTTTGTTGCTTTATCAAGTAGATAAACTTTTCGTTTAAAAATCCAGCGTTTTCGTTTTTTTCGTCGTTTTTGAATATTTTCATCAACTGTTTGATATTCTTTATCTGATAATTGAGTGATTTCAAAAGCAGTTTGTTTATCAATTTTTGTATCGGCAACTTCTTGACTATCTGTTGGTTCTTGAAAAATTCTTTTTTCAAGAGACATTGTAAAAATAACGTGGGTAATAAACTCGCGAGTTTTCGTTATCTCCGTTTCAACATCTAGTAATTCTAATTCTTTTTGAATTGCAGCGGCTCCAATAGGAAATGTATCTTTTGAATCACGTGCTGGAGCCCCAAAATAATTAGTAAAGTTTGCCCTACGTGCTTTTCGATATGTTTGTAAATCCCAATGACGGTCATAAAACGCTTCTTGGTTATCTGCAATAAAATAAGCAAAAATTGGTAATTTAATTTGACGAATGAGTTCATCTTGTCCAAATTGTTTTTGAAGAATTCGACGACCGGAACTATTAAAACCAATCGGAGGTACACATAATTCTAATTGTTCTACTTCAAGTAATAAAGCCATATAATTAGGCCGACTTTTCATATACCAAATATGCGTAACAGGATATATTAAATTAATATACCCCATACGATATCGTCGAACACGGGATTCAGTAACTTCAACACCACATCGATCGCAAATTAATCCTTCATACCGAACTCTTTTATACTTACCGCAATGGCACTCTAAATTTTTATTTGGCCCAAAAATTCGTTCACAGAATAAACCATCCATTTCTGGTTTAAAAGTCCGGTAATTTATTGTTTCAGCTTTTGTAACTTCACCAACAATTTGTCCATTGGGTAAAAGTCGTTGACTCCATTCTTTGATATGCTTTGGTGAGGCTAATGTTATTTTAATATAATCAAATTTTTGTTCCATTTGTAATATCTAAGTTTTATAAATTAAAATTATTAAAATAATAAATTATTTATATCTGTAGTTGGTGGGAATTTTTTTGATATAGATTCATAGTTTTCCATTAAATTAATTTCAATATCGGTTTCTTGATCTGTATTTAATTTATTTAATTTATATGTTGTTACATCTAATCCAATTGAGCGTAATTCTTGTAATAAAACTTTAAACGATTCAGGTAAACCTGATTTTTTGATTGTTCGACCTTTAATAATAGCATTTAACGTATTATTTCGACCTTGTACATCGTCAGATTTGATTGTTAAAAGTTCTTGTAGTGTATATGCTGCTCCAAACCCTTCTAATGCCCATACTTCCATTTCACCAAATCGTTGTCCCCCATTCTGGGATTTACCACCAAGAGGTTGTTGTGTTACTAAAGAATAAGGACCTGTTGAACGGGCATGAATTTTATCATCTACTAAATGAATTAGCTTTAACATATAAGCTTTACCAACTGTGATAGGATTATCAAACTCTTTTCCTGTTCTACCATCAACTAAGACCATTTTACCAGGTGTATAAGGATTAAAAATCCAAGCTTTATTTTTCTTAATAGCCGCTTTCCGCAGTTTTTGATTAATTAAAATTCGCGATACTTCTTGACCATACATTTCATCAAATGGGGAAATTTTAAAACGTCTATTTAAATTATCACCCGCTAATCCAAGTAAACACTCATAAAGTTGGCCAACATTCATTCGTGAAGGGACACCTAAAGGATTTAAAATAACATCTATTGGCGTACCATCTGGTAAAAATGGCATATCTTGGCGCGGTAAAATACGTGAAATAATTCCTTTATTTCCATGTCGTCCCGCAATTTTATCACCAACTTGAATTTTACGTACTTGAGCTATAAAGATTTTTACAATCCCATTACAACCTAAGGGAAGTTTATCTCCATTTTCTCTAGTAAAAACTTCAGTTGCAATTACTCGTCCATATTCACCATTTGGCATTCGTAAAGAAGAATCTCGTACATTTTTCGCTTTTTCCCCAAAAATGGCACGTAATAATTTTGCTTCTGGTAATTGTTCAGAATCTCCTTTAGGTGTAACTTTTCCTACTAAAATATCACCCGGTTTGACAAAACTTCCTTTATAAATAACACCATTTTCATCTAATTGTTGAACACGACTTGACTCAATATTAGGAATATTTTTTGTCATTTTCTCGCTACCTTCTTTTGTTTGTATTATATCAATTTCATATTTTTCAATATGAATTGATGTAAAAACATCATCATAAATAAGCCGCTCATTAATTAAAATCGCATCCTCGAAATTGTAGCCTTGCCATGGCATATAAGCCACCAAAATATTTTGCCCTAAAGCAAGTTCTCCACTATCAATTCCAGGCCCATCAGCAATCATTTGTCCAGATTCAATTTTTTCTCCCGGCCATACTATAGGGCGCTGATTAATACATGTTTCTTGGTTTGAGCGATTGTACTTTTGTAGATTGTACGTATGTTGTTCTCCTGAGTGTTCTTGAATTACAATTTTATCTCCGCTTACATAGTCAACGTAACCATCATTAATTGCTGTTATACCCATATTGGAATCAATAGCAATTTGACTTTCAATACCAGTACCAACAATAGGTTTTTGTGGTGATAATAATGGAACAGCTTGCCTTTGCATATTTGAACCCATTAAAGCTCGGTTAGCATCATCATGTTCTAAAAATGGAATTAAAGCAGCCCCTGCTGAAACTACTTGAATAGAAGAAATAGCAATAAAATCGACTTCTGATGGAGGGATAGTTATAAAATTTTGTTTATATCGAACTGGGATTAAATCTTTTACCAAATAATCATTACCATCAATAAAGATATCAGCTGGAGCAACTTTATAAAGATCTTCCTCATCAGCTGTTAAATAAATAGGATCCCCTTTTTTAAGTACTTTTCCATTAATTACTCGCCAAAATGGGGTTACTAAAAATCCTAAATCATTAATACGAGCACAAGTTGTTAGCGATGAGACTAGACCAGCATTTTGCCCTTCAGGGGTTTCGATAGGACATATACGTCCATACTGACTCGGGTGAATATCACGGACAGCAAAACTTATTCGATCACGATTTAACCCACCTGGACCTAAGCTACTAATTCTTCGTTTGTGCGTAAGTGCTGACAAAGGATTTGTTTGATCCATATATTGAGAAAGTTGACTAGAATTAAAAAATTCTTTTAACGTTGTGATTAAAAGTTTTGAATTAATTAATGTATTTGTATTTGAATTAAAAAGACTGTTAAAAACTAAAGTTTCTTGGCCCTTACGTTTTAGCCGTTGTAACCCAATTCTAAATTGATTTTGAATTAATTCTCCGACTGAACGAACTTTTCGATTTTTTAAATGATCAATATCATCACCAATATTATTTGATTTAGAAAGTTCTAATAAATAATCAATAATTGAAAATAAATCTTGATAAGTTAATGTCTGAAATTGTTCAGAGATTTTTAGATTTAGCCGTTTATTAATTTTATATCGACCAATTTTACCTAAGAAATAATAACGTTCATCAAATATTTTAGAGAATTCTGGAAACAAATCATAAGATTTATCTTGAAAGATTGGACTATTTGATAATAATTGATTAGCTTCACTATCATTATTTAGGTTTTGATCATTGGTGTAAATATAATTAGGAGATTGCAAATTATTATAAATTTCTTTATCACTTAAACCCATTGTTTGTAATAAAGCAATTATTGATTGTTTAACATTCCTGTT
>Ga0213865_10001183_pt1 | contig 17238 bp, 16 predicted proteins | sample PICome_6_FD_160100 | JGI IMG/M metagenome (GOLD analysis project Ga0213865, IMG submission 160100) | Coastal seawater microbial communities near Pivers Island, North Carolina, United States - PICO282 | ecosystem: Environmental > Aquatic > Marine > Coastal | place: USA: North Carolina...
CCACCAGCCAAAGCGTCCCTCCACAATGATAAACGCTGTTGCTTTGTCCGGCGGACCAGACTCACTTTGCGCTATGGCCTTGATGCCAAAAGGCCTTGCGTTGATTGTTGATCATGGGCTGCGCCCGGAATCAAAAAAAGAGGCAGCAATTGCTGCAGGAATGGCGCGTGATTTTGGTCACGAGCCGCATATACTATCCTGGAATCCCAAAGGCTTGCCCCGGAACCAAGCTGTATATCGAGCTGGACGCTACAGTGAGCTTTCAACAGCTTGCGAGATGTTTGGTGTTACAGAACTTTGGACTGGTCACCATCAAGATGACCAGATGGAAACATTATTATTAAGATTATCTAAAGGTTCTGGACTTCTTGGTCTCAGTGGCATGGCGAGAAAAACCTGGATTGGAAATACGCCTTTATTTCGACCGTTATTAACAAGTTCAAAAGGCAAGATTTTAAAATGGCTCAAAGACCGAGGTCTTAATGGGATCAAAGATCCATCGAATAATGATTTATCCTACCCCCGTGTACAATGGCGCAAGTTTCTTGAGCGCCAACCAATGACGCCAGATATCTCACTGCAGATGGGAAGGATTAGAAATAAGGCTTTATCCGAGATTACTGAAGACATGGTGAAGGTAACTAGACCTGGCCAGCTAAGGGTTTCAGATTCGGTTCAAAACATGACACGAGCAGCTCTAAAACTTCTCTTGAGTGAGGCAGTTCGATGGGTTGGGGCTAAGCCATATGCGTCAGTTGAGGGTGCTATCGACTTTGTACTATCACCTAGGCGTAGCGGAGAAAAATTTGCCACTGGAGGAGCCTTAATTAAGTGGGAGAGGCCTGACAGCTGTTTTACTATATCGCCCGAGTCTCGTGGCGTGGCCTCCCAAGTCGAGATACTAGATCTTCGCGCTAGACATAAGACATCTTGGATTGTTCCAGACCAAATGCATAATGGTGGTCTTATTCTGGGCGATAAGCCACGATTCGATCACTCTTTTGCGACAAAATCGACGCCCTGTGCACTCACCAATTGAAAAACCAGGCTTCGGTATCCATTTAACGATCAGAAAAAGGGAACAAAGGTCAAATTAATGAACTCTTCCAATCGTAACTTATTTATTTGGATCGCAGTAGCTGTCGGTGTTCTCATAACACTCAACATTATCGGCAATCCCATGCGCCTAAGTCAGACACAGACGTGGGATAACGAAGACTTTTTAGCAGCCGTAGACAGCGGAAGAATAAGATCCGTTGAGGTTGTGGGGTCAGGAATCGGCGCGACTTTCAATGTGGAAACAGCAGGAAATTCTCGGGCATCCTTTTACACGACCAACCCTAATAAGTTTGAGGACATTTTAGAGGCTAACAGCATTGCATATACTTCCTCGCAGCCCTCAAGCGGCGGCGGTTGGTTCAATTTCATTTACCTTATATTTATGTTGGTTTTCATTGCGTACATCGTATTTTCTTTTCGGCAGGCACAAGGCGGCCGAGGCGGTGGTTTTGGAATGGGCTTTGGTAGATCGAAAGCTAAACTTTTAACAGAAAACGAGAACAGAGTTTTGTTTGAAGATGTCGCTGGTGTTGAGGAGGCGAAGCAAGAAGTTGAAGAGGTTGTACAATTTTTAAAAGACCCTGGTCGCTTCCAGCGCCTTGGTGCAAAAATCCCAAGGGGTTTGATGCTTGTTGGGCCTCCAGGCACCGGTAAGACACTGATCGCGAAAGCAATCGCGGGGGAGGCTGGAGTTCCATTCTTCTCAATATCTGGATCAGACTTTGTAGAGATGTTTGTAGGGGTAGGTGCTAGTAGGGTCCGGGACATGTTCGAGCAGGCTAAGAAAAACTCGCCATGTATTATTTTTATCGATGAGATTGACGCGGTGGGTCGAGCGCGAGCCCAGGGCTTTTCTGGATCGAACCAAGAGCAAGAACAAACACTTAACCAACTTCTCGTAGAGATGGACGGGTTTGAGGAGAACCAAGGGGTCATAGTTGTAGCTGCGACCAACCGGGTAGACACTCTTGATAAAGCCCTTTTGCGGCCCGGTAGATTTGATCGTCAAGTTCAAGTGCCATTGCCAGATGTTAAGGGTCGTGAGCAAATCTTACGCGTTCATTCTAAAAATGTTCCATTAGCAGATAATGTAGATCTAAAGCGTGTAGCAAAGGGTACCCCGACATTTTCTGGCGCAGATTTGGCAAACTTAATAAATGAAGCGGCGCTTCTCACAGCAAGAGGTGGAAAGCGCTTGGTTACGCAAGCTGAGCTAGAAAATGCTAAGGACAAGATTACAATGGGTCCAGAGCGCCGTTCCCAACACCGGACTAAAGAAGAAATTGAACTAATAGCGTATCATGAGGGCGGGCACGCAATCACATCACTTTTTGTTCCATTAAAAAACCCACTTAACAAGGTTACGATTATACCCCGAGGGCAGGCTGGAGGATATGCTCAGTTTTTGCCGGATTCTGACGCAACCTATCTTGAGTCTAAGGAGCAGTTTAAAGGACAGCTCGTCGTAGCATACGGGGGACGGATAGCTGAAGAATTGGTCTATGGTGATGAGAACGTTACAGCAGGGGCTGTGTCAGACATCCGACAAGCCACCATGCTTTCAAAGGCCATGGTCGAGCAATTTGGATTTTCTGATAAACTAGGCCTTAGGTTTTACGGCCATAACCAAAACGGTTCGTTTGTCTTAGACAAGAATCATTCTGAAGGCTTCTCTGAGGTGATTGATGAAGAGGTTCGTAATCTTCTGGAGGAGGCAGAAACTAAAGCGCGAGACATACTTACTGAAAAAAAAGATGCGCTATTGGCACTAAAAGACGCGCTGTTAGAGTATGAAACTTTGACAGCTGAAGAGGTCAAGATCGTTGTTGAGGGTGGCAAGATTAGTAGAGACGATACAACCCCTAAGAAACCCCGAGGGGGAATGTCTTTGCCGAAGTTAGGCGCGAAGAAGCCGAAAATTAAGGATGATCCAGCAGCTGAGAGCGCTCCAGCATAACGTCACCGAGCTGCCGAAACAAAAAAGGGGCAAGTACTGCCCCTTTTAAAGTTCACGCTATTATATTGTTATTGAAGTCGGCCAGAAATGAGCCCAATCGCGTCGTCTATTAGAGCGCTATCGGCTTTTTCGTCTAGTCTTTCTGCGAGTATTTTTTCTGCAGCAGATATCGCCTGAGAGGCAGCGGCCGCCTGTGCATTTGCAATCGCGGCTGACTCTGCTTGCCTGATTCTGGCTTTTGCCGCGTCTTCTCTTCGCTTCAGAGAAGCCTTCAGGTCCAATTCAGCTTTTTCTTTAAGAGCTTCGGCATCTCTTTTAGCAGCTTCCACAATTTCTTGCGCTTCAGACAGCGCCTTTTCATGCTTTGCTGAATACTCTTTTAATAGATCCTCAGCGTCAGCACGCAGTTTTTTTGCCTCATCTAGCTCGGACTTAACCTGATTAATTTGGCCGTCCAGCATGTCTCTAATTAGTGGCCACCCCAAACGATAAACAATGAAAAGAAACGCTATCAGCGAAATCATTACGACCGTGTTGGAATCTACAATCCAAGGCCCTCCGGCGCCAAGGATTAAGGAATTATCAAAGCTTAACAACACTTGGGACACTAGCCGCTCGCTTTCACGGCGGTTTTCGCCACTGATTTAGTTACCTTTAGACCAGCTAAGCGAGCAACGGCCGCTTGCGCGATATCAGCGGCGCTTTCTGTTAATTCCGAAGACGCAGCCGCTAAAGCATCATTAATCCGGTCATCGGACTCAGCTGCATTTTTTGCAATTTTCTTTGAAACCCTGTTTTCAGCAGAAACTGCGTTCTTTTCTGCTTCAGCTAAAACCGCTCTTACAGCGTTGCTGGCTTCTGCGCGAGCGGTCTCAAGTTTTGACTCATATTGTTCCAGCAGGTTAGTAGCATCAGCATTGGCCTTCTCAGCTGATGCCAGATCACCCTTTACAGTGTTGTCACGGTCCTGGATTAACGCCTCAGATCGTTTCATCATCATTGGAGCTAAAACAAAATAATAAATTAGGAAGCAGACCAGCGCCCAAAATAATAAGGACCCAGCAATTGCAAAATCTAAGGGCCCAAAAGCAGCACTAGCTTCTTCACTTGCAGCAAATATTGGCGTGATCATTATCTTTCCTATTCCCTATCTGCACTTATCGTAAACGAATACGAGTCGAGTCGCCCTTAAGACGACTCAACAAAATCAATTCGTTTTTAAGTAAACAGAATGAGGAAGGCTATGACGAGAGCGAAGAGAGCAATTGCTTCCACCACGGCAAAGCCTAAAAGAGTTTCAGTATATACAGCATTCCTCGCAGACGGGTTGCGAGAAACACCGGAGATGAACGCAGCAAACACGTTACCAACGCCGACGCCTGCGCCGATCATACCCATTGTTGCGAGACCTGCACCAATTGCGCTCAGGTTACCTTCGATAGCCATGTCATTATTCCTTTTACTAGACAGGTTGTTTGGCGAGCCCTTAGGCCTGCCGGAGATGAGATTCAAGCGACGATCTGTGAAGCCGTTTTGCACCACGTGATCAAACCTAAATCAAGTGAAACTTAGTGTAGATGTATGGCATCCTTAAAATACATAGAGGCAAGCATGACGAATACGTATGCTTGTAGGAACGCAATAACAAACTCGAGACCTGTTAAAGGGATCAATATCAGCTGCATTGCGAAAGTCATGAACACGCCTAAAGCTAGGCTAGTAGTCGCCGAAGCGACAAACAATGGAAAGCTAGCTAGAGTTTTTAGGAGAGCGTGGCCAGCAACCATATTTGCAAACAGACGAACGGCAAGAGTAACGGGCCTTGTAAGATAAGAAATAACCTCAATCGGGACCAGAACAAACAAAAGAGCGAGAGGCACCCCGTGAGGTACAAATAAGCCGAAGAACTTTAGACCATGTTTGTATATACCAAGCGCTGTTACAAATAACATTAGCCCGAAACCCAGAGCCCCGGTAATTGCAAAATGAGAGGTGTAGGTAAAGAATGGGTTGCCAACACCAGGAATTGATAGCGTTACCATTCCCAGAAAATTTCCCATTGCGATGAAGAAGAATAGAGCAATCATCAAGCGGAGATAGGGCTTTCCGGCATCCCCTGTAGCAGACAGAAGAGTAGTTTTGACGAAGGAATATGCACCCTCTGCAACAACCTGCATTCTGTTTGGAACTCTGCCAGCGCTAGATCCGAGTCCAAAATATATGATTGCTAAAGTACCCAACACCCCTAAGAACATCATAAGATTTGCGCTGGTAAAGGTTAGCCAGTCAATCTCGGCCTCAAAAAAGGTTTTAGGAACAAACTGGGACGTAGGGTCAATTGCCTTACCTGCATTTTCAGGGGCTAATAAACCAGTTTTATTGTCCGCCATTATTTTATCCTCTTACAAGCTACGCATCGCGCAGACGAATCAATCAATTTTATTTTTTGGATCCACGGAAGATCCGCTGACCTCCCCTGTTTCCAATCTAGAGCGGTAATCCGTAGCCGAAGCTAGAACCATCCTAATACCAGCCGCAAACCCTAAACCACATAGGATTAACGCCACCAGCGGGAATGTCCCTAAAGGCCAGTCAACCAAGGCCCCGAGGCCAAACCCAATCAGTGTCGCCACTGTAAGGTCCATACCCATTTTCAGACCCAAGCCCATTCCGGTCGTTGGTTTTGCCGGATCGAACTCAGGAGCATGTGCCGCCTGACCGGTAGAACGTGCTTTTGCCACATCTGCCTTTAACCTATCCAAACGTTCCGTATCTTCGTTAAGATTACCGGGCCACTTAGGATTGGGGTCGTTTGAACTCATGCGCTTTTCCGAGGCTGCTCTAGCTTTAGCCACCATAAAGCTCAAGGCCTCAATACGACCCTATTTGACTGATCTTAGCAGTTGGGTCTTGCGCTGACTGCACAAGGCAGATTGGAAACCACCTCACGAAGGATCTCGTTTTTGCCCACAAACGCGTGATTCGTAAGTGAAACGGCTGATGGGTAAAGCACCATGATTGTTGACAGTTTGGGTGAAATTTTTGACTAGTATTGCCAAATTAACAGCTTCTACAAGTGTGTTTGCCCGAGGGCGACTCGCCATAATTGGTGTGTTTATATTTATCGTCGTAGCATCTGCAATGTTCGCATCGCCTGTGTTGGGCTTTTTAGAAGAGCGCATATTGTCTGTTTTGCCAACGCATATTGATTGGGTAAGGAAAAACGTCCTCCTGTATTCGCTTTGTTTTCTGGTGATTTATTCGGTAGCGAGCGCATTTGGGCTTCCGGTTAGCGTTCTGCTTTCTTTGGGGGGCTCAGCTTTGTCTTCGTTAGCTTTTGGATTCTGGCCTGGAGTGCTGCTATCTTGTGCGTTGGTTTGGTTGTCTGTGATGCTTGGATCTTGGGGGTTATTCGAGTTTGTTGTGAGATTTGGCGCATCAGCTTACAATAATATCGCCGGGCCTTATATGTCTCGTTTTCGAGACGGTTTTGATAAAGACCAATTCTTGTACATGTTGATAAGCCGTTTTAGCCCTCTACCACCGTCAATTTCGACGGTTGTACCGGCGTTGCTTGGAGCTAGGCGGATACCGTTTCTGATATCGGCTGGACTAGGATTTATACCTGGGGTTTTTGTTTATGCTGGATTGGGTGCAAAGCTTGGAGAGCTGCTTGGAAAAGTTAGCGACGGAGAGATAATTACAATGTCGTCTGTGACGAATATTTCTACACTTTGGCCAATTTGGGCGTTGTTTGCTCTGTCGTTTATTCCGCTTGTAGTCAGAAAGCTAAAAGGTTGAGCGTAATTGAGACTGATGTTTGTGTGCTTGGAGCGGGTTCTGGTGGATTGAGTTATGCGGCCGGAGCCGCGCAGATGGGCGCACGTGTTTTGATTTTAGAGTCCGGCAAAATGGGCGGTGATTGCTTAAACAGTGGGTGCGTTCCCTCAAAGGCGTTGCTTGCTGCATCTAAGGCTGCTGTTTCGGGACGAAAGGCAGCAAGTTTCGGCGTTGAGTACAACACCCCCAAGGTGGATTATTCCGCTGTCCTGGATCATGTTAGAGATACCATATCAAAAATAGAACCAAATGACTCAGCGGCTAGATTTGAAAAGTTTGGTTGCACGGTAATTAATGCCCACGGACGATTTATTTCCTCACGAGAGGTGGAATGTGAGTCAAAAAAAATTAGAGCTAAGCGATTTATCATTGCGACCGGATCGAGCCCAAGCATTCCTGATATCCCTGGCCTAAAAGAGGCTCCTTATTACACCACGTCAACTATTTGGCGTCAAAAGACTTTACCCAAGCAGCTAATTATAATTGGGGGCGGCCCTGTCGGTTTAGAGATGGCGCTGGCTTACCAGCGGCTTGGGACCGAGACTACAGTTATTGAGACTGACAGGATACTTCGAAGGGAAGACGCCGATTTGGTAAACATTGCAAGATCCTCTCTGGAGCAAGAAGGAATAAAGCTTCTTGAGGGTGCTAACATTACCAAGATTAAGAGTTCGGCTGGTTTGATCAGCGCTGCTTATGTCCACAATGGCCAAGCTCAGCGTGTTTCAGGAACGCATTTGTTGGTCGCAACCGGGCGTAGTCCAAATATAAATGAGCTCAATTTAGGCGTTGCAGGCGTTGCCACGGGCTCAGACGGAATCAAGGTAAACTCTAGAGGAGCCACAACCAATCGACGAATTTTTGCTGTCGGTGACGTAGCTTCAAAAGAGAGATTTACTCATGTTGCGGGTCACCAGGCTTCGATAGCCATTCAAAATACCATACTGCCACCGATACCATTTCGAAAAGCGCAAAACAGAACTGACGCCTATCCGCGGGTAACCTTTTTAGATCCGGACGTGGCGCAGGTAGGCCTAAACGAGGAAACTGCCATCGCCCAAGGAGTGAGGTATCGGGTAGAGACAGCTGATTTCGACTCAGGGGACCGATTTGTTGCAGAGCGCAAAACACAAGGCCTAATAAAAGTCCTAGTTGATGCACAAGACCGCGTAATTGGCGCCGGCATAGTAGGTCACGCAGCCGGCGAGCTTATACACCATTGGTCTCTCGCAGTTCATCGAAGGGACAAAGTGACCTCATTGGTTGGTTACATCGCTCCTTATCCAACAATGGGGGAGATAAATAAAAAGCTTGCGGGCAAATTTGTTGCACCAAAAATATTTAATTCGTTTGTGCGTCGTCTTGTGCGGTTCTGGCTTCGCTTCCTCTAGAAAGTGCCCTAAACCGGCTGGATGCAAGATAAAATTCAAGGAATTCGTCGCGGCCTATCAGTGAAATTGCTGGGCCTCACGCTTGCTTTTATTATGTTGGCTGAAGTTCTTGTGTTTTTGCCTACCATAGGTCGGGCTCTGCAGGTTTATGGAGGCGAAGTTATTATTGAGCTAGAGCGCGGCGCTTTAGCGCTTGAAGTTCTTGGCCCCGGCGAAAGCTCTGAAGTTAAGACGATTGGCAGCAATTTCACTGACCAACAAGCCGCGGCTCTTCAAATCCAACTTTTAAGGGATACAGGCTGGCAAGCATTTATGGCCCGTATGCCCGGAGGCCGGGAAATCGCCGCTGGTGTTCCGCTTGAAGCTCGAACGATAGATGTTAGAGTAACCAATCCAGTGGCCTTTATTGGCCAAGCGCTTAGAATAATGACAGATTTTGGAGAACCCAAAATGCTTCGTTTATCAGGCGTCACTAGAGACCGTATGTCTGAAGTAGATATCTGGGTGGTTGATACTGTTGTTCGACAGCAGCTTAGAGCATATGCTGGAAGGATATTTCTTATATCTTTGGTCATCTCGGTATTTGCTGGCAGCTTGGTGTATCTTTCTCTTCGTCGAATGATTGTGCAGCCGATAGAACAACTTCGTCACAGCCTAGCTGCGTTTGCGGCGTCGCCGCAAGACATGTCTTCTCGCATTCAGCCGAGCGATCGCGGTGATGAGATCGGTTATATCGAGGCTGAAACTAGGTCCATGCAAGACGCAGTTTCCGCGACACTCCAGCAAAAAGAGCGACTCGCAGCCTTAGGTGCTGCAGTTGCGCAAGTTAATCATGATTTGCGGGGAATGCTATCTACGGCACTTTTGCTTTCGGATAGCCTTGAAAGCTCTAAAGATCCACGGGTTGCTAGGGCTGCACCTGTTCTAGCAAGCTCGATCGAGCGGGCAGTAGATTTGTGCGGGGCAACGTTAAAATTTGTTAAAGGTACAGACGTGGCAGTTGATGCGATCTCCGCTGATTTGCATGATAGCCTTTTTCCTCTCGTATCAGACTGGAAGGCACGGTGGCCAAAAATTAAGATTACCGATCTAGTGCCCAGGGGTAAAACAACACTTCATGACACAGCAGCATTACATCGCATTCTTGATAATTTGGCGCGTAACGCCGTAGAATCCGGTTCACCTACTCTAGCTTTAAAGGCAGAGGTGTCCGATTCTGCAGCGACTATTAGGGTAATGGATACCGGACCGGGTCTTTCACCAAAGGCGGAGTTTGATTTATTCGTTCCGTTCAAAGGGTCAACTAAACGAGACGGTAACGGATTGGGAGTAGCTCACGCGCTAGACTTAGCAGAGGCGATGGGCGGATCGTTGGAGCTCGAAAAAACAAGCCCTGAAGGCACAATCTTTGCGGTTACCCTGGCAAGGCCTGTTGTCAGCCACGATTCCCACTCTTAAGGGGTTACGGCTATTATACACAATTAAAAGAAGAATCTAAGCTTAATGGTAACATTGACTCTCCCAGATGGCTCTCAACGTGCGTTCGACCGCCCGGTGACAGGCATTGATTTAGCGACTGGCATTTCCCCGGGTTTAGCGAAAGTTTCGCTAGCCATTAAGGTGAACGGGGAAGTCATTGATTTGAGCCAACCTATCGAGACCGACTCAAGTGTTGAGATAATTACACGCGGCAAGGGCAACCCTGAAGCTTTGGAAATCTTGCGGCATGATTGCGCACATATACTAGCGGAAGCTGTTCAAACTATATATCCTGGGACTCAGGTTTCAATTGGTCCTGCCATCGAGAGTGGGTTCTATTATGATTTTTATCGGACAGATGGCGGAACGTTTAACGAGCACGATTTCCCAGCCATTGAGGCTAAAATGCATGAAATCATCTCTAGTTCAGCCCAATTTAAGCGGAAAGAGGTAAGTAGAGACGAAGCTATAGCTCTTTTTTCTGAACAGAATGAACCGTTCAAGGTGGAGCTTGTAGAAGACTTGCCTGAGGGCGAAACTATAACACTTTATAGTCAAGGAAATTGGACAGATCTGTGCCGAGGACCACATGCGCCAACTACCGCGTCAGTAGGTAAATACTTTAAGCTAATGTCCGTGGCCGGGGCATACTGGCGCGGAGACGTAAGCCGCCCACAAATGCAGCGAATTTATGGAATTGCTTTTGAAGATAAAAAGCAAATGAATTCTCACCTAACCTTGCTGGAGGAGGCAGCTAAACGAGATCATCGCAAGCTTGGTGCAGAAATGGATTTATTTCACATGCAGCCCGAAGCAACCGGCTCTGTTTTTTGGCACAATAAAGGCTGGACGCTCTACCGAACAATCGAGGCTTATGTTCGCAGGCGACAGCAGGCAGCAGGTTATGAGGAGGTGAAAACCCCTCAATTAGTTAATCGCAAGTTGTGGGAAGATTCTGGACATTGGGACAAATTTCGAGAAAATATGTTCACAACCGGCGATGCAGACGAAGATTCTGACCTGGCTCTTAAGCCCATGAACTGCCCTTGCCATGTGCAGATCTTTAACCAGGACCTTAATTCTTATAAAAACCTACCACGACGAATGGCGGAGTTTGGCTCATGCCATAGAAACGAGTCTTCGGGCTCGATGCATGGCATAATGAGGGTTCGAGCATTTACTCAAGATGATGCACATATTTTCTGTACTCCTGATCAGATTAATTCTGAAACAAAGAGCTTTATAGAACTTCTCAAGTCAATTTATAAGGATTTCGGGTTTGAGGAGATCTTAGTAAAATTTTCAGATCGTCCAGAAAATCGAGCGGGTTCAGACGAGACTTGGGACCTGGCAGAGGGCGCATTGCGAGATGCTATTGAGGCCATGGGGCTTCCTTACGAAATAAATCCAGGCGAAGGCGCATTTTATGGCCCAAAGCTAGAATTTGTTTTAAAAGACGCAATTGGGCGAGATTGGCAGTGTGGCACACTTCAAGTAGACTATGTCTTGCCTGAACGACTAGATGCATCATACATTGATAATCATTCAAGCCGCCAGCGTCCGGTAATGCTTCATCGAGCAATTGTTGGTTCTTTTGAGCGCTTCATAGGCATTTTGATAGAGAACTTTGAGGGCAAGTTTCCACTTTGGTTAGCGCCACAACAAGGGGTTGTGGCGACAATTGTTTCGGCGGCGGACGAATATGCAGCAGATGTACAGACGCGCTTTGCTAAAGCCGGATTGAGATTTGAGCTTGATGCGAGAAATGAAAAAATAAACTTTAAAGTCAGGGAGCACTCTGTTGGAAAGGTTCCACTAATCGCTGTGGTTGGCGAGAGGGAAGCAGAGCAGGGCACAATTGCTCTTCGTAGGCTTGGCTCACAAAGACAAGAGGTCATGAATATTGAGGAGGCTATCAAAGTTTTATCAGAAGAGGCAAGTCCGCCTGACTTGAGGTAGGAGATTCTAGTGGTTAATCTTAAATCTATCCCTGTTTGGTTCTGGCTTTTGATGTTGTTGCAGTTAGTCGATGTTCTAGTTCATACTCTATCTGGCCAATTGGAAGTAATTCGTGTGGTTTCTAATGCCGTGATTCTGCTAGGTAGCTATTTCTGGGTATCTCAAAAGACAAAGCGGAGAGATGTTTCGCCGCTCACATTGGGCCTGGGGGGCTATCTTGCGCTCAACTCTATATTTCTTTTGATTAATGGTTTTACGAACGATATATCCGGAAATTTGCGACTTCCGCTTTTTCTATTTGTAATTCTTTCAACTATTTCCGGATATCTTTTGATTAGAAAGCGAACATAACGGCTGGTTCTTATCTTGCTGCTTGACGCACCCTAGAAACAACTACGCAAGCTTAACTTCATCTCCAATTCTAAAGCTACCTTGGGTCAAAGGAACACATAAAAGGCCCAGGCAATTATGTCCGTAGATTCTTTTCATATGGACGTTAATATCATCTTTGTTCCAATTTCTATCACCTGGAGTTAGGTTAATTGCTCTGCATCTATCAACAGGCTCAATTACTTTTAGCTCTGCACTCCCAATCTTCAGGCGCTTACCTACAAGCTCATGCTCAGCCCAGGCCTCTAATCCATTAAACCAAGCGTTTAAGCGAAACCTCGACCGACCTAAATCACGATCTAATTGCTTCTCTAAATCGCCTAGAGAAGCTGGATTTCCGATGGTGATACATGGCTCTTTGCGGTCAGTTAAGCTTTGGTCCAGGCCCTCAATAACTTCTAGCGGCCCATCGTCTTCTAGGTCATTAAACAGCCTTATCTGTTTACAAAGCTCTGCTCTTCCTTGAGCTGTTTTCAAGTCATATGGGCCATACTCTTGACCCTCAATAAGAAGTTTTAGAACCTCACCACTAGCGTCAAAATTGGTTTCGTAGGCGCCGAGGAATGACTCGAAAACCATTTGCAAGAAATTGACTTTAGGTGACCAGCCAGCCGGGGAGCGATTTTTTACCCGTTTTGGGTGATAAATTCCAAACCTTCTATCTCCAGACATACCGCGTGCAGAAATTGTAGCATGGTCAAGATTCTGGCCATATAAACCTTTAACGGGGAAACGAGTTATTTGATCAATAATCATTGGCGCAGGCTCACTTACTCTCGTGATTTAAGGTCTTTTCAGCTCTATCGATTTGTCAAATAGGCCGTAATCAAAGTAGCCAGCTCTGGAGGCGGGCTGAATTCTGGTGACGTCTACCCGACCTTCTTCAGTAATCAAATCGTCATCAATGTGAACGCACACTACCAGGCCAAAAACAACTACGGAAGGCCTCCCCTGATTTGCCGGAGTAGGCAGCGTAGTAGCACTATGGAAAGTGCACTCTAAACTAATTGGACTTTCCGCTAATCTAGGGGCTCGTACTTTTTCACATGGGGCCTCGCTTAGTCCGGCAAGCGCAAATTCGCTTTCATCTTCTGGTATGCGGGTTGAGGTTAAATTCATAGCTTTTAGCAATCGAGCGGGCACTACATTGACCACGAACTCTCCGGTTTCGATTGCGTGTTTCGTCGAATGCTGCTTCATTGAACCCGCAAACATTACCATGTGAGGGTTATTTGAGACCATGTTGTAGGCAGAGTACGGCGCGAGGTTAGCGACACCATTTCGGCCTAATGTCGAAATCCACGCAATCGGTCTTGGCGATACCAATGCCTTGAAAGGATCATGTTTAAGGCCATGATTGTTCTTTATCGCATCATAGAGCATAAGCCCATCAAGCTCCTGTCCAGCCCTATTTGCGTCCCAAAAGGCTTTAAGACTTTGGAGAAACCACCATCATCATTTGCCGGCCTTCAAGCTTAGGCTCTGCATCAACGCGGATTGTGTCCCCGAGGTCCTCTTCAATACGTTTTAGCACATCTAATCCAAGATTTTGGTGAGCCATTTCTCTACCACGAAAACGCATGGTGAATTTTACTTTATCGCCATTGCCTAAAAACTTTGTAGCGCTTCGCATTTTAGTCTCATAGTCATGGGTGTCGATATTTGGGCGAAGCTTCACCTCTTTAGTTTCGACTATCTTTTGTTTTTTCTTAGCTTCCGCCGCTTTTTTCTGTTTTTCGTACTTGTAGCGACCGAGATCCATGATTTTTACGACCGGCGTCGTTCCATCTGATGAAATTTCGACTAAATCAAGGCCAACGTTTCCTGCCAAATCAAGTGCGGATCGGGTATCCATCACCCCATGATTATCCCCACGTTGGTCAATGAGGCGAACTTGGCGGGCAATGATATCTCTATTGGATCGTGGTCCTTCTTTAACAGGCGGACGACGATCAAAACGGCTTACTCTGGCTATGGCTTGGTTCCTCTCTTTAATTCAAGCAATGGGCGCATATAAGGGAGCAAAGCTTGGCGTCAAAGACCTAAACGGTATTTTCTGCATAAAATGATGAAAGAGTGGCAAGTGTTTCTTTAAGAGAGAGGCGCTGTACCTCTACTCCACTGGGAAAAGCAGTTTCCAGACGCGAGGGCAGCCGCGAATCGAGCATAACGAAGGCTCCATGGTCTGCTTTACTTCGAATAAGACGCCCAAACGCTTGTCTTAACCTTAGTCGGGCGAGCCTATCGTCGTAGACTCTGGGACCAAAGTGAACTCGACGGGCCTGGTGTGCCATTGTAGGACGCGGCCAAGGCACTCTATCAAAAACAAGCAAACGAAGAGCATTACCTGGCACATCAACGCCGTCTCTGAGTGCGTCGGTTCCTAATAAGCAAGAATCGGGGTCCGCTCTAAAGATATCTATGAGAGTTGATACGTCCATTGCATCAACATGCTGAGCCAAAAGAGGAAGACCAGCAGATTCCAGTTTTGGAGCTATAGTCTGATGGGCCGATTTTAATCGGCTTATTGAGGTAAATAACCCTAAGCCACCACCGCCCGATATTTTGAATAATTTGGCCAGTGCGCTTGCTGCTTGCTTGGGCTTATCTCTTTCAAGGTCCGTTACTACAAAAATACGGGCCTGTGAAGAATAGTCATATGGACTAGAGATCGATACTCTAGTTGGGGGGTTTGACAGATGGCGAGATCCCGTTGCTGCTTCAGCCGCATCCCAGTCTACTTCTTTGATTCCGGTCTGATCAGTAAGTGTTGCGGAAGTAATCAGCGCTCCTTGCGCTTGATTATTTAGCAAATCTATAAATGGCTTTGTCGGATCAATAAATTTCCTAAAGAATGCAACATCTAAATCTTGGCCTTCATTTCGGGTTACCTCAAACCAGTCTACAAACTCTTTAGGGGCGCCGCTTCTTAAAGATTCCAACATTTTTAGGTAGAACGTAAGTGGTTCTATAGCTCTCCGGTTTAGCGAGTTTGCTACCCCGCCTAATCGTCTCCGCTGGCTTTCACTAAAAGCCCCCAAGGGATCATCTGAAACTACATCCTCTTCGTGTCCCTCTAGGCGAGACGCTATTAATTTTTTCAAAGCATCAAGGGGTCCCAAAAGCTGCTTGATGTTGGTCTTCAGTTCGTCAGCCGCCTCGAGAACCTCAGGGTCTAAAGGATAGACACCTACTTCTAAAGAGAAGCCGGCCTTCTGGACGGAAATAGGAGACTTTGCGTAAACTTGCTTGGCAACCGAACATAGAAATGCCTCCACAGATCCCTTCGGGCTAGAAGACTTCAAGCGGCCATACCATCCTTGAGCAGGTAAGGTCATTGATGCTCTCTCAAGGTTGTGAATTGCAGTGTTTAAATCACCGTCAGTGTCAGCTAAGTCTTCTAGTCTTTTTCGAAGGCCACGCGCTCGCCCTGAGGGGCTTAATGACACCCCTCGCTCAACACCTAAGACCCATCGGCGTAAAGAGTGCATTTCTAATCCAGAGATGCAGCCTGAAAAGGCGTTATCGGCAGCATCAAATATGTGATGGCCTTCATCAAAGACAAAATGGGTTGGCTGGGAGGGTGTTTCTAAACCCCCATTTGTAAGGGTTTTTGCCATCACAAAAGCATGATTTGCTATCACCACCTCTGCATGAGGCGCCTTACGAGCCATTTTTTCTGCAAAGCAAGCCCCATAGTGTGGACATGCGCCATGCCAGCATTCACCTCTTCGAATGGTTAAGGCTTGAGAAAACTTTAGGCCTATGACTTCTCGAAGCCACCCAGCGTAATCGCCACCTACCAACTCCCCAGCACGCGAAACAGCTGCCCAGCGAGCTACTAACACAGAAGCTAGAAGGCTATTGCTAGTTCCTGCTGCGACTTCATTAACCAACTCCTCCATATTCATTAAGCATAAATAGTTTTCTCGTCCTTTTATCACCACAACCCTCTCTTCTTTGAGGGTTGGATTAGGATACAGCTTGTCGAGTTCTTGATCTAACTGTCGCTGAAGATTTCTTGTGTAGGTGGACAACCAGACGGCACCATTGTTCTTTTTTTGCCATGCTAAGGCTCCTGCTAAATAGCCAAGTGTTTTACCAACGCCTGTGCCGGCTTCGGCTAAGACAAGAGATGGGGAGCCCTCGCTTTCAGCAGGTGCGAAAGCACGCACTACGCTTTTTGCAAACGCTAATTGCTGAGGGCGGTGCTCACCATGTTCTGATACCGCAGCCATTAGTATTGTTTCTGCTTCTGATTCTAAGATCGCAGCGTTCCCCATGCGACTAGGCGGCGCGCTGTCATCCCATTTATTTAGTCTTCTCCAAACTTTGAGAGAGGAGTAGTTCGGCGGTATCGATTGGGCTGGATCCTTTCCTATCGAAGTTAGGCACAGCTCAGCAAAGGGCCATCCGGCATTTTTCGCAATAATAAGATGATCAACAGTTAGGTCATGTTCGCTTTGTGACTGTCCACTAAGCTCCTTAAGTAACGCTGATGTGGTCTCCCAAAGTGTTATAGCCTCGTCTTCCTCAGTTATCGGCAGAGGTAGCCCCATGGCTGCTGCAAGGCCCTTTGGTGTGGGCACACACCAGCGGGCTGGCCTCACGAACGCAAAGAGTGTTAACACATCGGCAAAATTGGCTGAACTACCTTCTAAATGTAATCGCCTTGCTACTTCTGGCGCGTGACAAACTAAAGGAACGCTACTGACCAATTTAAAACCAACTTGCCGACCATCAATAGAGTCAACCTCTCCATCTTCTGATAGCCAAGTGTGGCGTGAATAGCCGGGTATGAGGACTGGAAGATCTAGCACTGAACAATTAGCTACATAGGCCTTAGTTTGGGGAAAGGAATCCTTGCAGAACTCAATTTGGAAGTTATGGCCCTGTCATGATCGAAATCACGCCAGAAATCGCAACAAAATCCAAGGCTTGGCCTTTTGAAGAAGCCCGCAAGCTGAAAGTGCGCGTTGCCAACAGAGTTCCAGAGAAGGGCTATGTCCTTTTTCAAACGGGTTATGGCCCATCCGGACTTCCCCATATTGGCACCTTTGGAGAAGTAGGACGAACCTCTATGGTTCGCAGGGCCTTCGAAATTTTATGTCCAAATATTCCCACAAAGCTTTTTTCAATCTCCGATGATTTGGATGGCCTAAG
>Ga0213865_10001185_pt1 | contig 17235 bp, 13 predicted proteins | sample PICome_6_FD_160100 | JGI IMG/M metagenome (GOLD analysis project Ga0213865, IMG submission 160100) | Coastal seawater microbial communities near Pivers Island, North Carolina, United States - PICO282 | ecosystem: Environmental > Aquatic > Marine > Coastal | place: USA: North Carolina...
AGTTTTACCCCCGAACTCAATTTTTTTTTTTTATTTAAAAAAATTTCTTGCAAAAAAATTTAAAAGAGCGTTTATAGAATCTCTTAAGAAAAAACATCTACATGGAAAATAATACACCGACAAAACAAAATTCTTTCATTTCAGAGGAAGAAAAAACATTGAATTGGGAGAATATACAAAGTTCATTTAAAAAAACATTTGGAAGTGAAGTTTACAATAGCTGGTTGCAAAAAATTTCTTTAGTAAAAGAATATAATGACTACTTGATACTAGGGGTTCCAACAAGATTCTTTAGAGATTGGATAGTTTCTAGATATCTAGACAAAATCTTGGAACAGGTAAAAAGCTTTAAGATGAGCCTTAATAGAATTGAATTTAAAATTATTGAGGAAAATAAGCAAAACCAAGAAGTTTTAAAAATTGATGAACTTAACAAAGTTACTGAAATAAAAGACTCAATATTGAACTATAATAGGTTAAATCCAAATTTGAATTTTGAGAGTTTTATACAAGGTAAAAGCAATGATATAGCTTTATCTTATTCAAAAAAGGTTTGTGAACATATCTCACGATATAATCCACTGTATATTTGTGGTGGTGTAGGGTTGGGAAAAACCCACCTTTTAAACGCAATTGGTTTGGAGCTTCAGAGTAATAATAACGTAATGTTTATTTCGGCTGAGAGATTTATGTATCATTTCATTAAATCGATTAAAAAAAATGACATGGTTAATTTTAAGGATTTCTTCAGAAAATCATCAGTTTTCATTATAGATGATATCCAGTTTATTAGTGGAAAAGAAAGTTTGCAGGAAGAATTTTTTCATACGTTTAATAGTTTAATGGATAAAGGATCCCAGATCATTATATCTGCAGATCGAACACCTCTTAAATTGGACAGAGTCCAAGATAGATTAAAATCTAGATTAGCAGGTGGGCTCGTTGTAGATATTGAAGCACCAGATTTAGAATTAAAAATTAAAATTATAAAAAGAAAAATTGAAGAAATACAAAATCAATTTAAAGAAACGATAAATCTCAGTGATGATGTAATTTCTTTTATAGCAGGTGAAAGCAAAACTAACATTAGAGAGCTAATAGGTGTTTTAAATAGAGTTATCGCTTTTAGCAGAGTACATAATAGAAATTTATCAATAACTGACTGTAAAAATATTTTAAAGGATGTATTTAATCAGATAAGAATTATAACAGTTGATAAAATACAAAATGTAGTGTCAAATTATTTTAATATTGCATTAAGTGAAATGCTTTCACAAAGAAGATCTAGACCTTTAGCTAGACCAAGACAAATAGCAATGTATTTGGCCAAAAAAATGACAACTCGTTCTTTGCCAGAAATTGGAAGAAGATTTGCCAATCGTGACCATACAACTGTTATACATGCTGTTAAAACAATAACTAGATTATCTGAACAAGATGATGAAATGAAAAAAAATATTAATCAGATCAAAAGTTTATTATTAGAACAGTAAATAAATGCAATTTGCAGTAAAAAGAGACACATTACTAAAATCTTTAAATTTTGTTCAAGGAGTTGTTGAAAAAAAAAATACACTTCCAATTTTATCTAATGTACTACTTCAACTAAAAGAGAATAAGCTATTAATTGTTGCTACAGATCTAGATATTATCTTCTACGACGAAATAAGTGATGTAAAAATTATTAAGGAGGGTAGCACAACAACATCTGCTGCAATACTTTATGATATACTTAGAAAAATTTCGCCTAATTCGGAACTTAGTTTTCAACTTAAATCTGAAAATAAATTAAGCCTTAAAAGTGAAAACTCAGATTTTAACCTTAATTGCTTACCGATTGATAACTTTCCTACATTTGCTGATGAATTTGAGGGTCAAGAAATTGAACTTAATAATAATAGGTTTCTAAAATTATTGAATAAGACTAGAATTTCTATTTCAAATGACGATACACGGCACTATTTAAACGGTATATTTTTTCATCTTACCGAAGCACACGGTAGAAGTTTTTTAACAGGTGTAGCAACCGACAGTCATAGATTGTCCTCAAGTAGTTTAGAAATTGAAAGTTCAGCTAATTTTTCATCTTTAATTCTCCCGCGAAAAACAGTTTTTCAGTTATGTTCTCTTTTAACAGAGAGCACAGAACAACTTAAAATGCAATCAAGTGAAAATAAGGTAAAATTTGCTTTAGGAAAAATTAAATTAATATCTAAAGTTATAGATGGAAAATTTCCTGATTATAAAAAAGTTGTGCCAACAAATAATGAAAAAAAATTAACAGTATCGTCAAAAGATTTCATTAATTCAATTGAGCGCGTAACCAGCGTCTCCTTAGATAGGAAAGAAGGTGTTAAACTAGTTATAAACAAAGATAATGTTCAACTATCAGTTAATAGCGCTAATTCAGGTGAAGGTAATGAAAAAATAAAAGCGGAATTTAATTCTGACAGTTTAAATATAAGTTTTAATTCTAAGTATTTAATAGATATTGCGTCAGAAGTTGAGAACAAAAATCTTAAAATGAATTTAAAAGATTCTGTGTCACCTGTTTTGATTGAAGATGTTTCAGATAAAAACAGTTACTATGTTATTATGCCAATGAAAATTTAGTTTTTTTCACTTTTTGAAGATAAATTTAATTTTCGCTCTAAAATTGTTGATACTAAATAGTTTTAAGCCACTTTGACCAAATGGGATTTCATATTCAACTAAAAAAATGATATGATTAAAAAATTCATAAAAATATAAAATGTCTAAAAATTCTGAGTTTAAAAAAAATCAAGCGTATGGAGCAGACTCTATAAAAGTCTTAAAAGGTCTTGATGCTGTGAGAAAAAGACCAGGTATGTACATTGGAGATACTGATGATGGATCCGGTTTACATCATATGGTATTTGAGGTTGTAGATAATTCAATCGATGAAGCGTTAGCCGGATATTGTAAAAATATCACTGTATCAATCAACTCTGATAATACTGTAACCGTAGAGGATGATGGAAGAGGTATCCCGGTCGATATGCATAAAGGAGAAAAAATGTCTGCCGCAGAAGTAATTATGACCCAATTACACGCAGGTGGTAAATTTGACCACGATTCTTACAAAGTTTCCGGTGGATTACATGGTGTTGGTGTTTCAGTTGTTAATGCCTTATCAGAAAAATTAGAATTAAATATTTATAGGGATGGAAATGAATATGAAATAAAGTTTAAAGATGGCAATTCGGTTAAACCTTTAAAAAAAATAGGAAAAACTAAAAAAAAAGGTACTAAAATTAATTTTCTGCCTTCAAAACAGATCTTTTCATCTACTAAATTTAGTACGAGTACTTTGGAAAAAAGAATAAGGGAGCTAGCTTTTTTAAATAAGGGAATAGCTATTAAGCTAGTTGATAATAGTTCCAAAAAGTCCAAAGAATTTTTGCACAAATATGACGGCGGTATAATCGAATTTGTAAAGCACATTAATAACAAAAAACCAATATTAATAAATAAAAATGAAAAAGAAGTATTTAAGAAGCCAGTATATGTAACAGCTACAAAAAACAATGTTGTTATTGAATGTTCTTTTGAGTGGAACGCTGGCTACTCAGAAGAGGTTTTACCGTTTACAAATAACATTCCACAGAGAGACGGCGGAACTCATTTACTAGGATTTAGAACGGCTCTAACTAGAGTAATAAACAAATATACAGCAGATAAAAATAATAAAAAAAATAAATTTACTTTATCTGGGGAAGACATAAAGGAAGGCTTAACAGCCGTACTTTCAATTAAAATGCCAGATCCAAAATTTTCTTCTCAAACTAAAGATAAACTAGTTTCATCAGAAATTAGAAATATTGTTGAACATGTAATTAGTGAAAAAGTCTCAACTTGGTTCGACCAAAATCCGTCAATAGCTAGAGTTGTTTTAGAAAAAATTACTCAAGCAGCTATGGCGAGAGATGTAGCTAGAAAAGCTAGAGATAGTGTTAGGAGAAAGGGAACTTTTGAATTATCAGGACTGCCCGGTAAGCTTGCTGATTGTCAAATTCAAAAGAGAGAAGGTACTGAATTATTTATAGTTGAAGGAGACTCTGCAGGAGGATCAGCGAAACAAGGAAGAGTGAGAGAATATCAGGCGGTATTACCATTAAGAGGAAAAATTTTAAACACGTATGTTAATGGAAAGACAAATGGTGAAGATCAATCAACCAAAGCTTTGTCTAAAATGATGTCGTCAAACGAGATTGTTACTTTAATAAACGCTTTAGGTACTGGTTCAAAAGATTTTAATATCGACAATTTAAGATACGATAAAATTGTTATTATGACGGATGCCGATGTTGATGGTTCACATATAAGAACACTGCTATTAACTTTTTTTAATAATTATCCATTTAATCAGTTAATTGAAAATGGTCATGTGTATCTTGCTCAACCACCACTATTTAAAGTTACAAAAGCAAATAAGAGTATTTATATAAAAGATGAAAAAGCTTTAGAAGATTATATTCTAGAAAGTAGTGAGTTAAATAAAAAAGTTAAAAAAGGCTCTAAAGAATACAAACAGTTTATACAAAATCAAAGAGAAAAACTATCTATTCAGCGTTTCAAAGGTTTAGGTGAAATGAACCCAGAGGAACTGTGGGAAACGACTTTGAACCCTGATAATAGGACGATGCTGAGAGTTCAGTACTCAAAGGGAACTAAAGAAAAGTCTAAAGAAGATCAGAAAATAATTAAAGTTTTGATGGGTGATGAAGTTGCCCCTAGAAAAGATTTCATTACAAATAATGCATTAGATGTTGCTAATCTAGATATTTAGTTCGACCATGGATTTTTCAACTCTTTTTAGAACGAAAGAGAACTTAAATTTAGATAAAAACACCCTTACAATACTCAGGTATATCGCTATTTTTGGTCAATTTCTTGCTATTAATATTGTATATTTCTTTTTGGGTTTACCTTTCCCGATTGAATTAAGTTACGCAGTAATATCACTAGGTTTGGTGACAAATCTATATCTTCAATTTGGAATTAAGATCAATCAACTCAGAGATTTTTATTCACTAATATTTTTGGTTTATGATTTAGTACAATTAAGTATTTTACTTTACTTGACTGGAGGAATATTTAACCCGTTCTGTTTTTTACTTATTATCCCGGCAATTGTGTCTTCTACATTTTTAAGTATGGGATCAACTATAATTTTAGGCATTATTGCTTCATCTCTTTTATTATTTATATCATTTTTTCATCTTCCTTTACCGGGAGAAGAAATTGCATTATTACATTTTCCTGATTTTTACAAGACAGGAATTATAATATCTATCTTAATTGGTTTAATTTTCTTGAGTTATTTTGGAATCCGATTTGCTGGAGAAACAAAAAAAAGATCTGAGGCATTAAATAAATTACAAGAAGTGATTTCAAAAGAATATGAATTAGAGTCTTTAGGTGGCCAGGCAGCTGCTGCAGCCCATTCACTAGGAACACCATTAGCAACCATAAGCGTAGTAGCAAAAGAACTAAAAAAAGAAATTGGAGACGATAAAGAATTTTCTAAGGATATAGACTTACTAATTAGCCAAACTAAAAGATGCAGCGAAATATTAAAACAAATATCAAAAAAACAAATAGAAGAAGATATTTTTTTAAGTTCAATAAAATTTGAGGATCTTTTAGAAGAAATCATTAATTCATTCAAAGAAACGTCATCAAAAGAAGTAGAGCTTATAACTCAAGATGATAAAAATAAAATTGCTATACAGCGTACACCGGAAATAATTTATGGTTTAAGAAATTTCATAGGAAACGCTGTAAAATTTTCTAAAAGCAAGGTTATAATAAATTTAAAAAGTGATGAGAAAATAACAGAAATTACAATTAATGATGATGGTCCAGGAATTCCAGAAGATATTATAAATAAAATTGGAGAGCCGTATATAAAATCAAAATCCAGAGAGTTAAGTGCTAATTCCGGTCTCGGACTGGGAACTTTTTTAGGAAAAACTTTATTGGAGCGTCAAAATGCTAGATTATTATTCAAACGAAATAGCGCGCTTGGTGGAGCTTTAGTAATTATTAGTTGGAGTATAAAAAATTTAGTTAATTCTTAAATTCAAAAGTGTACGCTAGAATCTTATAAGCAAGTTTTGCTACAAGAAAGTTGTAACAATCAAAATTTTTAATGGGCGCAAGTTCGTTTATGTCAGCTCCCACTACGTTGGAGAGTTGACAAACTTTCTTCAAAATAGGCATAACATCCTCCCAAAGTAAGCCACCTGGTTCTGGTGTGCCTGTAGCTGGCATGATACTAGCATCAAAACCGTCTACATCGAATGTTATATACACTGTTGTATTTTTAAAAAAATGATCTATTTTCGTTAGATCCCAATTCTTCTTATCTTTACCCCAAAAAATCTCAATTCTATCTCTGTTATTATTATAAAAATCCATTTCAGGTTTTGATAGATTTCTAATGCCAAATGAGACAACTTTAACATTTTTATTATCTAAACATCTTTTAATTGCTGAGGCATGAGAAAATTTTTCACCTTGGTAGCTTTCTCTTAAATCTGCGTGCGCATCAAAATGTAAAAGTGTTATGTCACTATATTTATTTACAAAAGGGTCTATCGAGCCAGGTGTAATTGAGTGTTCACCACCTAATATTAAGGGAAATTTGTCATCTGCAATTATTTTTTGATTAATTTGTGATAATTGGCTCAAAGCCTCTTTAATATCTTTTTTAATCGGGAATGGTTTTAAAGTTTTGATACCAATCTCTTTGTAGGGTTCTTTATTTAATTCCTCGTCAAATAATTCTACTTGATGAGAAGCTTTTATTATTTCTTTAGGTCCATTTTTTGTCCCTCCACCATAACTTACTGTTTTTTCAAGGCCGAAAGGTACTACTACAACTTTAGGATTTATATTTTGACCGGCATCATATCCTAAAAAACCTTTTTTCTGACTTAAGTATTCCATTTACGAATTAAAAATTTTAGAAAAGTTTCTTTTTTCTCGCTTTGCCCAATTTTTACGATGATAGGCATCACTAGCGATTAAAGGAAGCACGCTGGTAGCTTCAGCAAAAACCATTTGCTCCTTCGTAACATCGACTTTACCCCATGAACTTGCCTCTTTTAATGTTGAACTACTACAAGCCCCATCACGAGTGTCTGCTACAGTAATTTGTATTGCGTATTTATGCATATGAACTTTCTTTCCTAGTAATTCTGCACATACTACAGTGTCCTGTATAAAGTTTTTGGGTACACCTCCACCTATCATAAGTAAACCTGATTGTTTTGACTTTAGTTTTATTTCAGTAAGTTCTCTAAATTCACGGATTGAGTCTATTGTAATGTGATTTTTAGGATTTTGTTCTTGATGCATTACTAAACCAAAACCGGCAGAACTATCTGTAAAAGCTGGACAAAATATTGGAACATTATTATCGAATGCAACCTCAATAAGTGAATCTTTTTTTTTAGCATTTGATTTTAAATATTTACCTAATTCTTTGATAAACTCTCTTGAAGTATAAGATTTAGGATTCAATGTGTTAGCTATATCGCAAATAGTTTGATCACATGCCTGTAACTCTTCTTCGTCAATATAAGTATCATATATTCTATCAATATAATTTTTACGAAGTTCAGTGTCGTTTTGAAATTGGGACCCTTGGTAATGTTTGAACCCTAGCGCCTCAAAAAAATCCATATCGATAATAGAGGCACCCGTTGCAACTATTGCATCGACCATATTATTTTTGACTAAATCAGTGTATAAATTCATACATCCGCCTGCAGAAGTAGATCCAGCTAAAGTTAAGAAAATAGAGCAATCTTTGTCAGCTAACATTTCATTGTAAATGTTAGCAGCTCTGGCCGTATCTCTAGAGGTGAAAGACATCTTGCTCATACCATCTATAATTGTTCTGGCATCAAAAGATTTTATGTCAATATGTTCAACTGGATTTCTAAGAAGTGTTTTTTTATTATGTCCGATTTTGGGACTATTATTCTTAACCATTAAGCTACTAAAGAATCAACCTTATCTTTTGATTCTTCATGAATAGACATAATTGGCTTATCACTAACTTCAAATATTTCATTTGAGTAGAAGCCATTAAAGTTAGTTCTAAAAGTTAAACCGTAAGCGCCAAGTTGTCCTAATTCAATATAGTCACCCTCTTTAATATTATTTGGCAGAAGAAAAGGACCTTTCATGTAATCCAAGCTATCACAAGTTGGCCCAAATAAACTAAAAGAAGAAAGTTTTTTTGACTGTATCCTGCCATCTGTAATCATTTTAGAGGGGAAAATAAAATTGGGAACCCCTGCATCAAATAAAGAACCGTAAGTACCATCGTTAATATAAAGGTTTTGTTTTTTTCTTAAAATTACTTTTACTATTGTTGAACCACTTTCTGCTACTATTGCCCTACCTGGTTCACATATAATTTCAGGAAGCTTATTTAATTTTAAATTCTTTAAACCTTTTTTAATTTCTTCCATGTAATTTTCTAGAGGTTCAGGTTTTAAGTCCGGATAAGCTGCCGGAAATCCTCCTCCTATATTAATTGTGTCTGGAATAATTTTTGTTTTTTTGATTATATTTCCTATTTCTCTTATACCTTTAGAGTATGAAATTTTTTCCATACATTGTGAGCCAACATGAAAGCTAATGCCTAATTTTTTAGAATGTTCTCTACATAATCTAACAAGACCCAAAGCCTCTGATGGAAGGGCACCAAATTTTCTCGATAGATCAATCTCAGCATGTTCATTAGAGATAGCTATTCTTACAAATAATTTTAAATCTTTAGCTTGATTTGTTGCCTCAAGAATTTTTCTTAATTCATCTTTATTATCTAATGAAAAACTTTTAACTCCGTAATTGAAGTATGCAGAAGATATACTTTCTTTACTTTTAACTGTATGCATAAAGTGTAGCTTAACATCTGAATTAATCTTTTTGATAAGTTTAATTTCATTTAAAGAGGCAACATCAAAATCTTTCACCCCACTAGCTATGATATGTTTAATAATTTTTTCGTGAGGATTAGTTTTCACAGCGTATAATATTTTACCTGGAAAGTGATTCCTAAAAAATTTTATGGATTTTTTAATCTCTTCAAACCGTATGCAATATACGGGATAATCAGGTTTTAATAAGTTAACTAATTCGTTAACTGATTTAAATTTTCGCATTTCATGTGTCCCCCGTTAGTTTACACAAAGGTTTTTTAAAAAATTTAGTAAAAAAAACCTTAATTAATTTGCGTTTAAGGTTTTTTTGACTTTATGTAAAGAAAAAAAAGCTACTTTGGGCTGTTGAAATTGTGTCCACAGTACCTATATCAAGACTATGAGAGCACAAAAAAATATACCTGAGCAACTCAAATTGTCTGATTTTGAGGACAAAACTTTGCTTATATTAGATGACGATGATCCCCTTAGAGGCAGGCTTGCTAGAGCCATGGAAAAGAAGGGTTTTCAAGTAAAAGAGGCTAAATCTGTGGCTGAAGGTATGAATATTGTGAAAAATTCGCCCCCTAGTTTTGCTTGTGTGGATCTTAGACTGGAAGATGGCAATGGACTTGATGTTGTTAAAGAGCTCTCAAATAATAAAAAAGACTCTAGGATAGTAATGTTAACGGGATACGGGAATCTACCTACAGCTGTAGCGGCTGTTAAAGCAGGTGCAATTGACTACATAGCTAAACCTGTTGATGCAGATGATGTCGAATCAGCTTTACTAGCATCCCCTGAGTCAAAAGCCAGACCACCGGAAAATCCAATGTCTGCTGATAGAGTTAAGTGGGAACATATACATCGAGTGTTTGAACTTTGTAATAGAAATGTTTCCGAAACAGCAAGAAGACTTAAGATGCATAGAAGAACTCTTCAAAGAATTCTTTCTAAAAGATCTCCAAGATAAAACTATATAAATTTATTAATTTTTTTGATTTGATTAATTGCAAAGGTAGCAATTAGAATTTTGAAAAGCTCTGCAAGCAAAAATGGTTGAGCCCCTAATTGAAAAATAGGCTTGTCCCAACCAATTAAACTACCTAACCAAGACATACCTAAAATATAAATAAAACTTGTGGCTAGCATAAGTTTTAAAAAGTTTTTAACTAAATTATTGTCGTAATTGAATTTCCCAGAAACATAAACAGCAACCAAGAAGCCTATGAGATAACCCATCGTAGGACCAGTAAAGTAAATTAATCCTATACCTTTTTCCGGAGTTCCTGAAAATACAGGTAGTCCAATTATTCCTTCGAATAAATATAAAGAAACAGTTGCTAAACCAAGCTTCCAGCCAAAACCAACACCTATCACTAAAACTATTAAAGTTTGCATTGTCATTGGAACAGGATAGAAAGGGATTTTAATCTTTGAAGAAACAGCCAGGATAATACTTCCAATTAAAGCTAAGAGAACATATTTTAGTAATTTGGATTGTCTAAAACTTTTTACTAATTCCATATGTCTAAATAAACATTTTTTTCATTAAAATCTAGTGCTTTGTTAATTGGACAAACACATCTTCTAAGTCGCCATCATCTGTAGAAATATCCTCAATTTTAATGTTGTTTTGATTAAAATAATTAATTATTTCACCAAAATTTAATGATTTTTTTTCATATATTGCGGAAATTTGATTTTTTGAAATGATTTCAAATTTAATCCCTTTCATAATTAATGAGAGATTTAAATCTACATTTTTAACTTTAAAATTGATTTTTTTAAATTTAATTCTCTCTAAAAGTTTTTCCGTTGTATCTAAAGCAACTAAATTACCTCTATCAATGATAGCTATACGATCACACATTTCTTGTGCCTCCAAAAGATAGTGAGTTGTCAAGATTATTGTTACACCCTCTTTGTTAAGTTTTTTTACATTATTCCAAAGGTTATTTCTAAGTTCTACATCCACTCCTGCTGTTGGTTCATCTAAAATTAATATTGGAGGCTGGTGAACCATTGCTTTTGCAATTAAAAGTCTTCTTTTCATACCACCAGACAAACTTCTTGAATACGCATTAGCCTTAGCTTCCAAGGAAACCATTTGGAGTATTAAGTCTGTTATTCTATCTCTTTTGGCTATTCCATAAAGACCAGCTTGAAGTTCTAGTAATTGTTTTGGACTGAAAAAAGCATCTAAGTTTACTTCTTGCGGCACTATTCCTATAGAAGCTTTAACTTGTCTTTGATTTTTGTCTATATCGAAACCCCAAACATTAACATTTCCAGATGTTTTAGTTACTGTTCCTCCTAAAATACTTAAAAAAGTTGTTTTGCCTGCACCATTTGGCCCAAGCAGTCCGAACACTTCTCCCTCTTTAACTTTAAAATTTAAATCAGTTAAAGCTTTAGTTTCTTTTTTAGTTTTGGGATTCGAATAGATTTTATTAAGATTTTCAACAGTTAATGCATTATTAGACATAATTTTTTAATCTTAGTTAAGAATTCAATGTAATATGTATATATGAGTTCAATAAAAAAAACAGATCATTTTTATTTAATAGATGGTTCAGGTTATATATTCAGAGCTTATTATGCGCTACCGCCTTTATCTAGAAAAAGTGACGGTCTGCCTACAGGAGCCGTTAGTGGTTTTTGTTCGATGCTTTTTAAACTTTTAGAGGATGCTAGGTCAGATGATTCTAAAAACAAACCTACCCACTTTGCCGTTATATTTGATTCAGCTAGAAAAAATTTTAGAAATGAAATTTACAGTGATTATAAAGCAAACAGGGCAGAAGCACCTGATGATTTAGCCCCTCAGTTTGAATATATAAGAAAATCTGTTGAAGCTTTTAATTTACCATCAATTGAACTTTTAAATTATGAAGCAGACGACCTTATAGCAACATATGCAAAAAAAATTACAGAAGCAGGGGCAAAGGTAACCGTAATTTCATCAGATAAAGATTTGATGCAGTTAGTATCAAATAAAGTCAGACTATTTGATCCTATGAAAAGTAAAGTAATAGGTGAAAAAGAAGTAATCGAAAAATTTGGAGTTAAACCAGACCAAGTAATTGACGTGCAATCGCTAGCTGGAGATAGCTCAGATAATGTTCCAGGAGTTCCTGGCATTGGAATAAAAACAGCATCAGAACTTATCAATAAATACAAAACTTTAGAAAATTTATTAAAGAAGGCATCAGAAATACCTCAGAATAAAAGAAGAGAAACATTATTGTCTAACAAAGATAAAGCCATGATTAGCAAGCAATTAGTTACTTTGAAAGATGATGTTCCACTCAAGAATGATGCTGCCGATTTTATCATTAAAGACATAAATAAAGATAAATTGTATGATTTTTTAAGAGACATGGAGTTTAATAGACTGCTAAGCCAAGCAATCAGTTTTTATGGTGAGCCAACAAAAAAAGATTTTAAAGATAAAACTTTAGTAAAAAAAAATAACAAGATAAATACTAAAACTTACAAAACTATTTCAAAAAAAAAACAAATTGACGAATTAATAAAAAAACTAGATGAAAAATCAGTTATAGCGGTTGATACTGAAACTTCTTCTCTTAATCCACAAGAAGCTGATCTTGTGGGTATATCAGTATGTTATGAGGCCAACGAGGCTTTTTATATCCCGGTAGGTCATAAAGAAAAAACAGAACTAAAAAAGGATGTAGTTTTGGGGAAACTTAAACCGATTTTTGAGGACCCAAGTATAAAAAAAGTTGGTCAAAATATAAAATATGATTTTATAATATTTAAAAATCTCGGTATCGAATTAACCTCGATAGAAGACACGATGTTACTTTCGTATACATTGGATGCCGGAAATAATAGGCATAATATGGATACGCTATCAAATTTGCACCTTGGTCATAAAACTATCTCTTATAAAGATTTGGTAGGTACTGGGAAAAAGCAATTAAATTTTTCAGAAGTAGATCTTAAACCAGCAACTGAATATGCCGCTGAAGATGCAGATATAACATTAAGATTATACGAAGTTTTATCTGAAAGAGTATCTGAGGAAAAGTTAGAAAAAGTTTATGAGGAATTTGAAAAACCAATGATCAAAATCCTTTCAAGGCTTGAGATGAACGGCATAAAAGTTGATGATGCTTATCTTAAAAAACTTTCTAAGAAATTTGAGGAAAGATTGATAACTATTGAAAAAGAAATTTACAAAATATCAGGTAAAAAATTCAATATCGGTTCACCAAAACAACTGGGAGAAATTATTTATAATGACCTAAAAATAGCTAAGTTAAAAAAAACAAAAAAAGGTAGTTTAGCTACGAGTGCTAAAATCTTAGAAGATTTGGCTTCAACAGGACATAAATTTCCTAATTTAGTTTTAGAATGGCGGCAGGTTTCAAAACTGAAAAGCACTTACACAGATGCTTTGCAAGATCATATAAGTAAAAAAACAAAAAGAGTTCACACTTCTTTCTTACTCGCAGCAACTAATACTGGTAGGCTAGCCTCGAGTGATCCAAATTTACAAAATATTCCTATAAAAACTTCAGATGGAAAAGAAATAAGAAAAGCATTTGTAGCGGATAAAAATAATTTACTTATTTCAGCGGACTATAATCAAATAGAAATGAGAATTCTTGCTGACATGGCTGATGTCAAGGAATTAAAGAAAGCTTTTAAAAACAATCAGGATATTCACTCTTTAACAGCAAGCCAAGTCTTTGATGTTCCAATTGCTAAAGTTACAGATGATTTTAGACGAAAAGCAAAGGCCATTAATTTTGGAATTATTTATGGAATAACACAATATGGATTAGCAAAACAAATATCGGTGTCAAACGAAGAAGCTTTAAGTTTCATTAATTCGTATTTTAAAAAATTTCCTGAGATTAAAGATTATATGAATACAACAATTAAAACTTGTAGGAAACACGGTTTTGTAACAAATATTTTTGGAAGAAGAATTCATTTAAGAGGTATTAATGATAAAAATTTTAGCGTTCGAGCATTTCAGGAAAGAGCAGCAATTAATGCTCCAATACAAGGATCTGCAGCAGATATTATTAGATTGGCAATGATTAAAATTGATAAGGTTCTTGAAGAAAAAAAGATAGCAAAAATGCTTTTACAAATACACGATGAACTTATTTTTGAGTGTTTAAAAAAAGATGAGAGTGAAGTAAAAAAAATTGTAAAAGAATCAATGACGTCAGTTTCAAGTTCGGATCATCATATGTTTTCTATACCTTTAGAAGTCAGTATTAACTCTGGAAACAATTGGGGAGAGGCCCATTAAACGCCTAAATTTTGACAACAAAATTAAGAGAATAAAAATATGACTCAAACGATTGCTTTAGTAGACGATGATAGAAATATACTAACAAGCATAAGCATGGCTTTGGAAAGAGAAGGTTTCAAAGTTCAAACTTATATCGATGGAGAGTCTGCTTTAATTGGATTAACTAGAAATCCACCTGACCTAGCAATTCTAGATATCAAAATGCCAAGGATGGATGGAGAAGAGTTGTTAAAAAAACTTAAAAAAAAAATGTCAATCCCAATAATCTTTTTAACATCAAAAGATGATGAAGTTGATGAACTGCTTGGTTTGAAATTAGGTGCTGATGACTTTGTCAAAAAATCTGGAGGCTTTTCTACTAAAGTTTTAATAGAAAGAATAAGAGTTCAATTAAGAAAAAAAACCAATACTGTTGATGATACCAAAAATATAATTAGTCATGGTAAATTAAAATTAGACCCTGCTCAGTTAGAATGCGAATGGAATGGAAAAGCTCTGCCAGATAAGCTGACCACTACAGAATTTTTAATTGTCAAAGAATTAGCTAAAAGACCAGGGGTTATAAAGGAAAGAGCTCACTTAATGGATATAGCTTATAAAGAAAATACAGAAATTGAAGACAGAACAATCGATAGTCACGTCAAAAGAATAAGAAAAAAGTTTAAAAAGGTAGACGAAAAATTTTCTGCAATTGAAACTAGATATGGAAGTGGGTATAGATGGAATGTTAGCTAATGAAACAAAAAAAATCAGCTTCTATTCTAAAGAAGTTTTTAATAATTAACCTTACAGTTTTTTCTGTTTTAGGACTTTTTACAATTATATACCTTGAGGCAATCCAGCCAACCTTAGTAAAAGAGAGATCAGATAATCATAAAGTAGTCATTAATAATACTAAGGATAATCTCGAACGACTTAATATAGAATACACCAAAGAGGGAATCAGAGATTTCTTGCTTTCCACAAGATTTTTATTTCAAAGTTTAGACCGTGTTCAATTTTATGATTTATCTGGAAATCTTATAGGTGACACAAATATTTTAGATTTGGATCAAAGTGTTTTTACAGGCTCAGATATAATTTTTGAGGAAGCTTTGGGTGGTGAAACAATAACACCAGAAATTGAGGAAAGACTAGAAGAGGAAGAGATAGATGAAATTAAGGATATAATTACAAATAAATATAATGATGAAGTAATGACATTAACTAACGATGAAAAAAATAATTTTTTTGTAAGCACACTAAGTAAAATTAAATTTTTAAATAATGATATTGGATATATTGTAGTATCAGAGCAGGCGAATGACATCACTACTGCCGTAAGAGAGCGAAAAGCATTTATAATAAGAACAATGATTGCTGTTGTAATTGTGATTTTAATTTTTTCTTTATTTTTAAATAAATATATTCTTAAACCAATTGGACTTCTTGTAAAATTTAGCGATGGGATTAAAAAAAAATCTAATCAAACAATTGATATTAATAAAGTTTTTGTAAGAGATGATGAGATTGGAAAATTAACACAATCAATTGACGAAATGACTAAGGAGTTACAACAACGAACTAATAGAGCAGAAACATTCTCAAATGATTTAGCTCACGAGATAAGAAATCCTCTTGCGTCTTTGAAAAGTGCTTCAGAACTTTTAGACAAAACTACTGAAAAGAATGAAGGTGATAAACTTTTAAAAATAATAAATCATGATGCTGAACGGATAGAAAGATTAATAACGGATTACACTCAAATGCTAAAAGATGAAGCGTCTTTATCTCGTGAGAAAATGAGTAAAATAAACTTAATTGAAATTATTAATGGAGTAGTGGAAGATTTTAACCAAGATCTAATTAACCGAAATAAAAAAATTGAAATAAGAGTTATAAATAAAATTAAAAGTAAAAATGGATATTTTATATTTGGTATAAGCAATAGAATAGAACAGGTTATTGCGAACCTGTTAGATAACTCTATTTCCTTCAGTAAAGATAATCAAAAAATTGAGATCGGTCTTGAAGAAACCTCAAGTAATCTATTACTATCCGTTAAAGATGAGGGCCCCGGTTTTGCTGAAACATCACCTCAGAAAATCTTTAAACGTTTTTACAGTAACAGGCCCACGAGATTTGGAAAACATTCTGGCCTAGGCTTGAATATTGTAAAAAATATTGTCCAATTACATAAAGGCACAATAGCAGCTTCAAATAGGTTGAATGCAAAAGGAGCACAGGTTGAGGTTTTACTTCCTAAATTATCCTAACATTATTTCTTGCTATGGTTTATTTATGTTGATAATAACTCCTTCATTATGTCTCAAGATTATAAAGTAAAAGACATCAGTCAGGCAAATTTCGGTAGAAAAGAAATTTCTCTTGCAGAAACTGAAATGCCAGGACTTATGGCTTTGAGGAAAGAGTATAAAGGAAAAAAACCTTTAAAGGGTGCAAGAATTCTAGGTTGTCTTCACATGACAATACAAACTGCAGTTTTAATTGAAACTTTAGTTGAATTAGGAGCAGAAGTTAGATGGTCTTCATGCAATATTTTTTCAACGCAAGATCACGCTGCAGCAGCAATAGCGAAAGCGGGTATTCCTGTATTTGCTTGGAAAGGTGAGACCGAAGAAGAGTACTGGTGGTGTGTTAAACAAACTATTGAAGGAAAGAAAGATTGGAAACCAAATATGATTTTAGATGATGGTGGTGATCTTACTGCCTTAATGCACAAAGAATATAAAAATTTATTAAAAGATGTAAAGGGAGTCTCAGAAGAAACTACTACAGGAGTTTTAGCACTTAAAAAAATGGAGTCTAATAAAGAATTATTAATCCCTGCTATAAATGTAAATGACTCAGTTACGAAATCTAAATTCGACAACCTCTATGGTTGTAGAGAAAGTTTAGTAGACGGTATAAAAAGAGCTACTGATGTTATGATGTCAGGTAAAGTAGCCATCGTAGCTGGATTTGGGGATGTTG